>Ga0272440_1002899_pt1 | contig 13113 bp, 4 predicted proteins | sample SSMMMBAug17_FD_192440 | JGI IMG/M metagenome (GOLD analysis project Ga0272440, IMG submission 192440) | Marine sediment archaeal communities from Little Sippewissett salt marsh, Falmouth, MA, United States - SSM-MMB-Aug17 | ecosystem: Environmental > Aquatic > Marine > Wetlands > Sediment ...
TCAGACCTCGGTATTTTTACACTTTTTTTACATATTTTTTTGGACATAAAACTAACCTTTTATCAGTTATAGATCTCCAAATTTATACTATTTTTCGCATGTACTTGCATTACTGCATATTAATGCTTATAATTACAAATAATTAAAAAATTTTGCTTTTGGAATTTTATATTCTTTTTCGGATATACTTACAAGACAGTTAAATATTCTATAATTTCTTATAGTTGCACCCATTGAAAATCAACTTATTAATTTAATTCGATATTTAACCCCCTTGACAAATGATAAATTTGTCAAGGGGTATTCCTGAATCTTCAATAATTTCAAAGTGTTGTAGTTTTGGCAAATTCAGAGTGTCCAACTTATCTTGTAAAATGAATTAAGTAATTGAATTCTTTTAATATACAGTTAATATTAGAAGTTATTCGGTACAGAGGTCTGTACAGACAGTTTGAATTCGTTTTTTTAATAGCAAATTATTAGCTAACCATGATTTCAATATCTTGCAGTTCATAGAATGCTTACCTTATATAGCTTTAATACTAATTTTTGTTGAGAACTTAGATATATCAATGAAAATCTAAGCGTTTATTACAATATTAATATATTTTAAAATAGTTACAAATTAAATGCAAGAAAATAATTGAATAGCAAGCATCTGAGGTAAAATTTATGTTTTTGAGGTTATTACGGATCTTTATTTATCTAAAATAAATACTGATTTTAAATCTTTATTAGTTAATTTACTTTCGTTTAGCGCAATATTTAAGTAATAGAATATAAGATTATTCTTACTATTCAAATATCTTTATATTAGATTATATTTATTAATATTTTCAGTACTTTCTTTGATAGTACTAATTACACTCTAATAAAAAAAAGAAGCATTTATTATGCCAAGTCAAAATTGCTATAAGGTGGGTTTTAACTTGTTAGTTCCCAAATGTTGTTTTGTTAGAATGATGATGTAACATACTATTGTTCATCTTTTTTTAGAATCAGAATTTTCAGAATGAATAGAATTTACAGAATTAAGAATAATTGTGATTATTATCCAGAATATGATGGCTAAAAATATGATCGCTTTTTGCATTTGTTTGCTCCTTTAGGAAATATTGTTTTTTAACACAATTGACAAAAATGAACAGAAATGAAATATTGAGGATATAAAATAGCAATTATTAAAAAAATTCAACAGTGAACTCACATGAAACATATTTTTTATAAACCAATACAAGGAAAAATGATGAAAAAACACCCATTCTCAACAATACTACTGTCAAACGTTATGTGGACAACACTCTATGCCGAACCTGTAAAAATAGATCTTAAGCATCATTCAAACGTAAACATAGATCACTATCGCTTCAACAGCCCATCTGAGTTAATTATTTTCAATCATGATGAAATTCTTTAGAAATCGTTGATCCTAATAATAAGGTCATCATAGTCCATAACCAAAGGAGGAAACAAGCTATGCAAAAACAAATTATGCTTATCCTATACATAACCATACTTATCCTTTATCCACTAACATATACCCATCCCTGGCCTATCCCCCATTCCGGCCAAACAAAATGCTATGACAACGAAAAAGAAATTCCCTGCCCCAAACCTGGCGAACCTTTTTATGGTCAGGATGGTAACTATATCATCAATCCCAGATCATTTACAAAATTGGATGAACATGGGAATGATCTATCATATGAGGCAGAAGACTGGCTAATGGTAAGAGATAATGTGACTGGTTTGATATGGGAGGTTAAACAGGCAAGAGATGATATCCCAGATTACAGTAATCCACATGACTCTGATAATAAATATACATGGTACAATACCAATCCGGAAACAAATTATGGATACACAGGTACGTATAATAATGGCAAAAATACTGAAATGTTTATAAACCAAATAAATGAATCACGTTTTGGTGGTTTTAAGGATTGGAGATTGCCGTCGATAAAAGAGTTGGCATCTCTTGTTGCGCTTGAAGGAATTGTGCCAGCTATTAATGAATTATATTTTAGAGGAATTCAATATAATGATTATGATTATTGGTCTGCGTTGTATTGGTCGTCTACTCCCCATGATCGCTATACTGAAACAGCTTTGGGATTGAATTTCGTTTACGGTTATGACAGCAGACATTATAAGGGTTTGTCCTATAATGTGCGAGCTGTTCGCGGAGGACAGTGTTGTCGGTCATTTGATCATTTGGTCATTAATGGTAATAAAACAGTCACTGATACAAGCAATGGTTTGATATGGTCTATTGAAATATCAGAAAAACAATTAAGTTGGGAAGATACATTGAAATATTGTGAAACTTATTCCCTTGCAGGTTATTCAGATTGGCGGCTTCCACACAAAGAGGAGTTGAGGTCTATCATTGATTATTCCAGATTCTATCCGGCAATAAATTCAAAAATATTTTATGCAATTTCAAAGTGCTATTGGTCTACGTCCAATGTAGTTAATACTGGTTCTGCGTGGGGCATAGATTTCCACGACGGCAGTGCCGGAGTCTACAGTAAAGATTTGTCCTATTATTTCCGAGGTGTTCGTGGGGGACAGTGTCGATTATTTGGTCATTTGGTTATTTGGACTCCCAAGCAAGCGGCAATTTTGATTACCGGAAAACCTTTTCAAATTACCTGGGATACTGCAAACATAGAAGATAATGTTAAAATAACCTTTTCCAGATATGGCGGTAAATCCGAAACTTTTGAAACCATCACTCCAGAAACCGAAAATGATGGCCACTACGACTGGACAATAACCGGCCCACCTTCCCCAAACTGCATGTTAAAAATTGAACCGATATCAAACCCTTATTCAGGCACGCAACAAAGCTTTTTTACCATCAAAAATCCAGATATACGCGTAAATACCAATGTTAAAGCATCTTTTTCAATTTCAGGCCCAGAAAAATTATCAGCAACAGGTACTTCATGGATCAAAGATAATTCCCTTCCTGGCGATTACACAATTACTTACACCCCATTAGCATGCTGGCAAACACCTGCTCAGGAAAACCAGACATTAACGTATTGGGCAACAATGGAGTTCCAGGGATCATATACACCTTCTTTACCAGTGCCAGTTAAAAATTTACAAGCAAGTATACCCATTGAAACCTGGTCAAAAAAAAATCAAATCTCAGTTGAATGGGAGGCTTCAGATGAATGCACAAAGGGTTTTTCTTATGTCTGGGACAACCAATATAACACAGACCCTCCACTCACAATAACTTCAAAAGCCAATCAGATTGTCAGTCCTGAATTGACCAATGGAAATGATCATTGGTTTCACATCAGAACCATTGATATTTATGAAAATGCATCAGAAACCATTCATTTAGGGCCTTTTTATATTAGCGATTCAATAACTCCGAAATCTCCAGTTGCAAAATTTCATGCAGCTCCACTTTCTGGGGATGCTCCATTACAAGTAACTTTTATTGATCAATCCACAGGAATAATTGATAACTGGCTTTGGGAATTTGGTGATGGAGGATATGATTTCAGACAAAATCCTACACATATATATAATTTCTCACCTGTTCCTTACGATATCACATTAACTGTAACAGGCCCGGGTGGAAAATCATCCTTGCTTATTAAAGCCTATATTCATGTGATTCAAGCACCCGCTTTAAGTCTAATACTCCCCAAAACAGCAATAGAAAATATCAATAGTAAATCGGTCACCGGCAAACTTTCTATTCCTTTCACATCAAATAATGATAAGTTTATCCATTTATCAACAAAAACAAAAATTATAAGCTTTCCACAAACAATCACTATGCCAGCTGGCCTGACTGAAGTCAGCTTTACAATACAAACCATTGATAACGAAGACTGGGGCAGTCAAAGAGTAACCCTTACTGCTACATCACCTGGATATATCACCGCAACGTCTACCATTATTATAATCGACGACGACATGCCAACACAGGCTCCAGAAACGATTTACCCCTTTTCAGATGGTAATCATCGTATCAAGTTATTTTGGCCTGTAGAATCAGTTCGTGAATTGGACCCACTCTTCTTTAATATTTATCGCAGTGATTCTGAAGATGGTTTCTATTATCAGATCAACCAGTTTCCGGAATTCAATATAAAAGTTTATGATAACAAGCCAGTTTATGAATTTATTGATACTGAATTACAATATGATACAACCTATTGGTATACAATCAAAACCATTCGACACCAATATTTTGCCAGTGATTTTTCTCAGCCTGTTTCTATCATCCCAAAACCTCATCCGGATTCAGGTAGTTTCGGACTTGAAATTTTAGACCCGGTCCAATATGTCGAAGCTGGCAAACGTGCAGTGTTTGATATTAGTGTTTTAAGTGAAGATCATTTTGATGAAGATGACATTCAGTTAAGAGCGACATGTAGTTATTTACAACACACATTTTTAGAATTCAAAAGAGAAACCATTCCTCCTGATACCAGTACACAACTAACAATCACTGTACCAACCGAAATGGATACAGGTGATTATACCATAGATATCAACGCGATCAGTAAATGTTGTAGTAAAAAAGCCCAAATTACTTTAAAAGTCGTTGTTCCTGTCACAGGAGAAAGTACCATAACAGTGGTGCCAACACCCAATGCTATTGGGCTGAATGAAACTTTCTCGTTAAAAGGAAAAATTATTCCATCTGTATCCTCTGGCAAACCTTTCTTTATTCATATCAAAGCCCCTGAATCCGATCATTGGAACAAATATCCCGGCACACTCTTAACAAGCAGTTCGTTTATTTTTAATAGTTACCATCCTGACCAACCAAGTGAATATCTGATTAAAGCATCCTGGGATGGAAATGAATATTTTCAAGGGGCTGAAAGTAATGAAACAGTCCTGACAGTGGGAAAAGGAAAATCCCAATTATTGTTCAGCACAAGTAATGAAGAGATTTCAACAGAATCCCTTTTTCAGTTTACAGTTGAACTTTATCCTAAACTCAGTGATCAACCCATTACCATTAAAGTGATCAAGCCAGATAAATCATCAGAAATTATTGGAGACTTCCACCTGAGCAATGATGATAGTTCGGTATCATTAAATTACCTGTTGGACGAACAAACAGGCATTTGGCAATTTACAGCCTATTGGCCAGGAAATGACACTTATGTTGGGGCTCAAAGTCATCCTTTTTTCATTTATCCGGGTATTGAAACCGGTCAGGCAATTATTGTTGCAGGCGGCGGCATGAATGATGATTTATGGCCATTTTCAGAATGTTTTTCCAAAAAGTTTTATTTGTATTTAAAGGGCAAACGCTTTACCCATGATCAAATCATGTATTTTAGTGATCATTCTGATCACTACGATGACAATGGTGATGGCAATTATGAAATATTTATTGATAATCATGAGCCAAAAGCAAATGATGTGCTGGAATATATTGCAGGATTGACATCAGCTGAAGTTTCAGAAAAAAAGCCCTTGATTATTTATATGCATGCCCATGGCAGTGAAGATAAATTTTTAGTAAATACTTATTCTGACTTTTCTGCAACCCAATTGGATAATGAACTTGATGATTTGCAGGAAGATACAAACTGTATTGTGGCACTCATTCTCGATGCCTGTAAGTCCGGCGCATTTATTGAAAAACTAACACCCGATAGCAATCAAAAAAGGATTTTAATCAGCTCAGCAGAAAATACAGTTGCCAGAAATATTGTGGATAGCGATCATGAATACTGGTCCTTTTCAAATTTTTTAATGGATGCCTTAAGTATCAAAAGTGATTTGGAATCAGGCTTTTTACTCGCAGCACATAAAATGAGCGGTCGGCATGAATTCAACACACAAACGCCTGTTATCATAAAAAGCGATGATACTGTTTTTGACTCTCCCTTTTATATTGGCGGTCTTTCTGTCACTGAAGCCGCCTTTCCGCCGGAAATACTGTCAACAACGCCCAATCAGGTGATCACACAAGGTCGTTTTAATCTGTTTGCCCATGTGTATAGCCTGGAAAATATACAATCAGTCAAGGCAAGCATTATGCCGCCTTTTTTAACCGAACAAATTCATAAATATCGACCCGATGTACCTATCCAAAATATTGAAAGCATTTCGCTGTATGATATGGATCATGACAATTCCTACGAAGGTGAGTACAATTTTGTATATCAGGGGACTTACAGCATTACTTTTTTTGCACGTGATGTGGACAACAATGTGGACCAAAAGACCATCCTGTTGACCCTTGAAAATGGGCAACCCTATTCATATTTAAATGATGCCATCGCTATAATAAAAGTGTTAGCCGGCATGTCGGTTCAAAATAATACAATACTCCATTATTTTGGCTGCAAATTTGATTTACGTGATGCGATTTATTGGATGGGAGAAGTTTCAATGTATGTAGAGTCCTTGTATGATAATAATTGAATATTTTATAACGTTTGTTGAGGGACATGGTTTATCAAAATTTGAATTTTTTTAACAAAAAAGGAAAATAAGATGAAAAAATATTATCAGCTTATTACATTAGTATTCTTACTCATGACATACTGTTTTGCATGGGCAGAAATAGAGTTGGATGTACAAAAAATTACAAATTACAATAGCGTTAGTGATCGAAAGGCTTATTTTGGACGTAAGGTAGTAGTGTCGGGTAACTATTTTATTGCAACTGCAACTGGGTATCCTGGAGGCTGGGGCAATGGATTAGTATATATTTATAAATTTAGTAATAACCAATGGCATTTTCATCAACTATTAGAAAATATAACACCTTTGTCCCTTTCGGTTTATGAAAATGATTTTATTATAGGTGATAGTAATAAACAAGAAGTCTATATATACACTAATAATGGTTCAACTTGGAAGTGGCAGATAACGATAACTGATAATGATCAAATTACAGAAGGAAGATTCGGAAATTCGGTTTCAATTTATAAAAACTGGGCTATTATTGGATCTCATAAGGAGGAAGTTTTTGTATACTTTCGGAATAATGGTAAATGGAATTATCATTCATCGATTACGTGTAGTGATTCAGGCATTAGATTTTTTGGCAAAAACGTTTGTATAAATAATAGCTATTTGTTTGTCGGTGCAGAAGAATGGAACAGGGATTGTGCATATATTTTTAAGATTGAAAATGACCAGTTTATACAAAAGCAAAAGCTAACTAATTTAGGGAAGAATGGTTATACAATACATATAGAAGAAAATTATGCTATTATTGGTACTACAAATACAGGTCAAGCTTATAAGTCTTACGAAGCAAATATTTATAAACTTGAAGGAGAAGAATGGATATTAAAACAAAAGCTAAGTGCTTTGGAGCAAGAAGACTCAGATTTTTTTGCCAGCTCAGTTGCTTTATATGGACAATTTGCAATTGTGGGTGCATGGGGAAATTGCGGCTCAGCATATATTTTTAAAAATGAAGATGAAACCTGGATTAATTGGATCAAACTTACGCCAGATGACTTTCAAGAAGATAAAAGATTTGGAATTTCTGTTTCTATTAATGCGAATAGTATTTTAGTCGGTTCATCATGGGATAGTGAAAAAGCTGAACACTCCGGAGCTGTTTATGTTTATGACGTGCTATCAATATCAACCATCCCCAATCAAACCATCAACGAGGATCATTCAACAGACCAGATTCAGTTTACAATTCATGACTTTGTTGATTCTTTTGATGAGTTAATACTCACCGGACAATCTGATAACGAATTATTGGTTCCCAATGATTCAGACCATATCCACTTTTCAGGAAATGGTATTGATCGGACAATGGTGATCACTCCACAGACAAATCAAAATGGAATGGCAACAATTACACTGACATTGGACAATTCTATTCGATCTGTTTCCAAATCATTTACTCTGGTTGTAAATGAAATAAATGATTGCCCGGAATTTACGCTGAGCCACTCATATGTTTCACGCGAAGAAGACTTCACCGATGCGATTTCAATTTCAGCAATACCATTACAAATTCCAGATGATGAGCAAAATCAGACTTTTGTTTACACTATAGAACCAGAAACTGTTGATTTTGTGAATCTTATAATTGATCCGGATTCCGGAAATATTACCATTACATCAGTTCCAAATAAAAATGGCAGGCAGACTTTTTATGTGACCGCAAATGATGGCCAGAGCATCAGCAACACTTATACTGCCAGTTTTACTTTATGCATTACACCTGTGAATGATATTCCCACCATTTCCACGATTCCAAATATTAGTATTTATGAAGATACACAATTCAAAGATATTTTGTTAGATGGAATAACTTCCGGTGCAGATAATGAAATTCAACACATAACCTTAACGTGCAAATCAAGTACTCCTGAAATAATTCCTCATCCCTTTGTAAAATATACCAGTCAAAGCGCTGTAGGCACTATCACATTATATCCATATGAGAATCAATTTGGATTAATCACAATGACTGTTCAGGTTAATGATGGTCAGCAGTATCATAATGTTTTTACGCGTACATTCTTTGTTGATATTTTACCCATAAACGATCCACCTTCTTTTTTAAAAGGTTCTAATTTAGAAATATTGGAAGATTCAGAAACTCATATATTTAATCAATGGGCATCTAATGTTGTCAGTGGTCCTGAAAACGAATCCAGCCAACAGATTGCATTTCATATAGATGCAACCAATAATCATTTATTTATGCCTGGAAAAGGGCCAACCATTTTAGATGATGGTACTTTGTCTTTTACTTGTAAGCCAGATCAATATGGTACCAGCAATATTTCAGTATATCTGACTGATGATGGCGGTATTGAAAATAATGGTAATCACAGAAGTTCTACTCAAATATTCATGATTACAATTATTCCTGTCAATGATCCGCCTTCATTTATTAAGGGTGAAAATCAAGTGATTTTAGAAGATGCTGAAAATCAAGTGATATCAGAATGGGCAACAAACATTCTGAAAGGGCCTGATAATGAGGATTCACAGGATATTATTTTTCAAATTCAACTAGATCATCATGATTTTTTTTCTGTGATTCCAAAAGTATTTATTGATGGCACACTGACCTATACGCCATTTCCAAATATAAATGGGATAATTAATGTTACTGTTTCCTTAACAGATAATGCAGGTACCAATTATGGTGGTTCTAATACCAGCTCTTTTCAGGAATTTACCATTCGTATCCTGCCAGTCAACGATCCACCTGTTTTTTCCAAGGGAAACGACATCGTTATATATGAAGACACAGGCCTTCAAGTAACCCAAATGTGGGCCACGAATATCAGTCCCGGGCCTGATGATGAAAAGGGGCAGATGCTTCAATTTTTATGCGATTCAGATAACGATCAACTCTTTGAGCAAAACTCTCAACCACATATCACAGCAGACGGGACATTAATATTTACACCAGCAACAGATGCATTTGGAAAGACATTTATTCTCGTTTCTTTGAAAGATAATGGCGGATTGGATAATAATGGTGAAGATACATCATCAGATCAACAATTCAGTATTACCATTGAAAATATTAATGATCCTCCATCATTTCAACCTGGAGATTATATTGAAATCAATGAAGATTCAGGTACTCATATGATTTCTGAATGGGCGGGTAATATTATAAAAGGGCCATCCAACGAAAACACTCAAAGCATTATATTTAAAACATCCACAAGTGAAAAAAACTTGTTTACGCTAATGCCGACAGTATCAATTGATGGCACATTAACTTTTAAACCTGCCAATAATGCCAATGGCCTGGCTACTTTTACAATATATCTTCAAGACGATGGCGGAACCACAATGGGCGGTAATGATAAAAGTCCTGAATATCAATGCCAGATTTCAATTAAACCTGTCAATGATCCTCCTGATTGTACGCTGGGAACTGAAATAACAGTTCATGAAGATGCTGATCTTCAAATCATTCCTCATTTTGTATCAGAAATTTATGCAGGGCCAGAGGATGAATATAGTCAGGCTGTTTCATTTACAATCGTGAATATTTCTGATCCGGATTTATTTATGACAGCCAATCAACCAAAACTGTTATCAAATGGAACATTATCATTCAGACCACAGCCAGATTCTTTTGGTTCTTCAACCATTGATTTTTATCTACAAGACAATGGGGGGAAAAAGAATGGGGGTAATGATAGATCTGACATCAAAGAATTTCAAATAGAAATTCAGCCAATAAATGATCCTCCTCAATTTATCAAGGGCCCGGATATTGAAATTATGGAAGATTCCGAACCACAAACTTTTCAGAATTGGGCAACACAAATATCCCCTGGGAACGAAAAGGAGAGCAATCAAATCATTAAATTTCATGTAAACACAGATAATGATATGTTGTTTCAAGAATTACCATCCATTTCAACTGAAGGAGACTTAACGTTTACACCTGCGCCTGATGCCAGTGGTACTGCAAATGTTACATTATATCTTACAGACAGTGGTGGGACATTAAATCAGGGGATTGATGAGAGTACTTCTCAAACCATGTCGATAAACATTCAGCCTCTTGATGAAGTTAAAGCGATCATTATTGCGGGGGGTGGAAATGAATTTGATCCCTTATCACACATTACATTGTTTTGTGCCAATTATGCATACAAATCATTGCTATATCAAGGATATGAAAAGAAAAATATTTATTACGCCGCAAATATAGATCGTGAAACTGATATTGATGGTAATGGTAAAAATGATGATATTGTCGAAAATCCATCCATCGAAAATTTCAAAAATGTTGTTCAGGACTGGGCAAATGATGCCCATACTCTTTTACTGTATCTTGTTGATCATGGTGGACATCAAACCTTTCGCATCAATGAAAGAGAAACGATTACAGCACAAGAAATAGATTCATGGCTTGATCAATTACAAAACACCATCAAAGGACGAGTGATTATCATTTATGATGCTTGCCAGTCAGGAAGTTTTATTACTGCTTGTATACCAACGCCTGGAAAAGAACGTATTTTCATCGCCAGTTCAACAAGTGAAGACAATGCCAAGTTTCTTGAGAATGGTTTGCTCTCGTTTTCCTATCAATTTTGGGCTTCAGTTTTTAATGGGGTTTCACTTTTGGATGCCTTTTATGCGGGGAAAAATGTCATGAAACATTATCAAAACGCCCAAATTGATTACAATGGAAATGGCATACCCAATGAAAAAAAAGATTATTTGTTAATGGCAAATCAAATAATCAACATAGGCCATGGAAAAAAGACAGGTGCTGATATTCCCATTATTCAAGAAGTGATACCATCCATAACATTACAAGGTGAAATGTCGGTAACTTTATGGGCAAATGGTATCAGCGATGCTGATGGAATCAGCAATGTGTGGGCATCGATTTCGCCACCACAATTATTTGATAACTCGCCAGAACAGCCAGTCTTATCACTTCCAAAAGTACAGTTATCGGATCCGGATCAGGATGGACAATACACTGGCATTTACGATTCATTCAGGATTCAAGGCATCTACGCCATTTCTTTTTATGCAATGGATACTCAAGGCTTTTTTTCACCGCCAAAGCAATCTCAAATTATTCAAAACAAAGGAGTGATATTTCATGAAGGAGATATCAATCAAGACAAAAAGACCGATATTCTGGATGCTGTTCTTGTGTTAAAAATATTGGCAGGAAGTGAGGATACAGGTGAAAATAATATAAATTTTTCAAACTATATATTTCTTGACGATTCCAATACGTTAGGTTTAGAAGATGTTATTTACACAATGAAAAAAATTGGAGAATAGTATAGTGGTAACAGTTGTGTTACGTATAAATCTTATTACTCTTGTTCGTCTTGCTTAAAAAAGCAAAATAAATGTGAATTGCTTGGAAATCTGCACGCTATAAGCCAGACCAAAGCATATAAGGAACCGGATTGTGCATAACCCACTTGAAGAACTGCATCATAATTGTCTGATAAATCAATGCCCAGGGCCATATCTTTCCACTCGCGGTTAAAATCATACAGATGCTGATAATTGATTGAAACTATCATATGTTCGTTTGCAGATGCATTGGCATTGGCATTGGCATCCAGTTGAGGCTCAATTTTGTAAATCTGAAAGATATTATTGTATGATTTTTTAAAGGCATCCAGTAAGTTGTCACCCTGCATGATCTGTCCCCAAAAAAGCTGGGAAAATGATGCATGAACATTGGTTATGGATATGGCATCCTGATCATGTCGACTACTGGTGAGAATAATGCATTTTTTTCTGTTTCTTAAAGACAGGCTTTGAAATGAGACTAATATTTTAACATCGTCATGTTTTACTTGTATATACCCGAAAATTTATGAATGGTTACTTATGATATATTCTTTTTTGGAAATCACCTGTCATAATTTTGCAGAGAAAGGACAGATTTTTTTAGATTTAATGTATTAAAAATGATTGACCTTCTTTCGCCCTGAGACATACAACTGGAAATCTCTACGTCTGTTTCGGGCAATGTTCTTGCTCGGAACAAAGAAAAAAAGTGCAACTAAATGGAATTGCATCCATAAAATAATGCTTCCTTTTTATCATAATCAGCTTGAGATCGTTTACACTTTTTGATATTTAAAATGCCTGTAAACACTGAATACACCCTGGAACTGATATCATCCCTGTGATATAAAACAGGCTATTGTTAAAGCTTGAATGTTTTAATCATTATGCGTTTCAATAAACTAACGCAAATTGAGTGAGGAATCCAGCAAAAAAAGGAGGCAGATTAATGACCGACATTTGCTATCAATCAAGCATCACCGGATGCTGAAATATTTTCCATAATTTTTTTTGATCGTACATAAAAAATGGTTGTGTAGAGACGCAGCATGCTGCGTCTCTATAGTACAGCATTCCTGAGTAAAATAGTCAAAAAAGCCATCACTCAGAAATATTTTTCAATACGCGCAATATATCAATCATATCAATCACATCATCGCCATCACTAACGATTACACCACAGGTTTCAATAGAACTGATATCTGAAAGCATTTGTAATCCAATGATTACATCAGATAAATCAACAACCTGATCCATATTCAAATCACCTTCCCATTGACTGATATCACCAGAAAATACATGAATAATGGCGGGTAATGAAAT
>Ga0272440_1002900_pt1 | contig 13112 bp, 7 predicted proteins | sample SSMMMBAug17_FD_192440 | JGI IMG/M metagenome (GOLD analysis project Ga0272440, IMG submission 192440) | Marine sediment archaeal communities from Little Sippewissett salt marsh, Falmouth, MA, United States - SSM-MMB-Aug17 | ecosystem: Environmental > Aquatic > Marine > Wetlands > Sediment ...
TAAAGGAATTAAAAATGTCAATAAACATAGTTAGTAAAATTAATGATTTAATTGAGATAAAGCATGTTTTAGTAAGTGTATCAGACAAAAAAGGGCTTGATCAATTTGTGCCTGAGCTTATAAAGTATTGCCCTGAAATTATTATTTTCTCTACAGGCGGTACATATAAATATATTGAAAAAATTTTAGGCTCAGATGCAAATAAACATCTAAAACAGGTTTCCGATTATACAGGTCAGCCAGAACTTCAAGGAGGGCTGGTAAAAACCCTTGATTTTAAAATATATATGGCTTTACTTGCTGAATCATATAATCAATCTCATGCAGATGATATGAAAAGAACTAATTCTGTTTTTATTGATATGGTTATTGTAAACTTATATCCATTTAAAGAAACAATATCAAAATCAGATTCAACAATTGAAATGGCAAGAGGAAATATTGATATAGGGGGACCTTGTATGATAAGAGCTGGAGCAAAAAACTTTTTACGAGTTGCATCTGTTGTTGATCCAGTTGATTATGAACTGATACTTAATGAGCTTAAAGAAAAAAATGGAAAAATATCACTTAAATGTCGGGTAGAACTTGCTAAAAAAGCTTTTAAACACACCTGTGAATATGACAGTGCTATTAAGGATTATTTAAATAATCAATACTGCGATGAAATTATAAAATGTTATGATGTTATTTAGATAGCTTATTTTAATGAAGCTGTAAAAGTAAATTCTAAAGGAAATTCTAATGGATGAAAAAGTAATTGTTAATCCACATGCCAGTTTCTTTCAAAAAGTTTTTACCAGATTAGATATTGCTGCTGATTTGATAAAAAACTATCTTCCTGAAAACATAGTTAATGAACTTAATTTAAAGAAATTGGAACTTGATAGAGAAAATTTTGTTGATCTACAGATTTAGTCATAAAGATTTTGGACTACGTTCCCAGATAAAAATTCGTCCTCAACGTACTATTGTACGCCTGCGGATAATTTTGATCTGGCGCCTTGCCAAAATCTTTATTACTAAATCTGTATTGTTATCAGCTACTCAATCAGATTTGATTTATAAAGTAGAAAGAAAAGATGTTAAAAAACTATTGATATATTTTTTAATTGAACATAAAAGCTATTATGATCGATGGGTATTATTTCAAGTTTTAGGTTATATTGTTAGAATAAATGAGCGTGAACATGAGATAAATAAAATAGAAAGGAAGAAAAAACGTGAAAAAAATAAAGAAAATAATATCCCTATAAATACTGGCATTGCAAAAGAATATATAACTCCAGTGATTCCTATAATTTTTTATCATGGTGAAAAAAAATGGAACTATAAAGACAATATTAAAAAATTGTACAGCAGCTTAGATATTTGTAATAAATATCTGCCGGATTTTGAATATGAATTATTAGATTTATCTGATTTACATGATGATGAAATAAAAGGGATTATTTTTTTAAAAGCTGCAATTCTTGCTATGAAACATTACTATAACAAAGATTTTGACCTGATATTTCAACAAATATTGCTATTATTTTTTGATATTATTGATCAAAAATCAACTTTGGAATTTATTGCTATTATCTCTTTATATTCAAGTTCAAATAAAAATAGAGGCGGGAAATGGTTAAAATCAAATTTAAAAAAAAATTTTAGAAAAGTATTTGGAAATAAATGTGGTGTTATTATGGATTCTGTTGGAAATATTTGGATTGAACAAGGTAAAAAAGAAATGCTATTAGAAACATTAAAAACAAAATTTAATTTTATATCTCAATCAATAGCATCTACAATTCAATCAATACAAGATGATAAAACTCTACATACGATAAATAGAGAAGCAATATTATGCAATGACATAAAAGAATTTCAACTAAAGCTTAAAAAAATTGTATTATTATAAATGTTTTTGATTTTATAATAATAATCCAGCTTTGTTTTTTCCACTTATCTTAAGGTGATTTCCGAAAAAGAATTTACCAAAGTCTTAATTCCCCCCTTGAGGGGGGTTAGGGGGGTGTTCGTATTAATGGTACAAACTCAAAAACACCCCCCTACCCCCCCCTCAAGGGGGGAATTCGATCTTGGTAAATTCTTTTCCGGAAATCACATAAGTGTTCGTCTGTGCTTGTCTGTGTCAGTCCGAAAAATCAAAGTTGGACGATAATATATTTTATAAAAAAAATGAATAGAACTCCATTATAGAAACATGATATGATTTAATTACAATGATGATATAAAATGAAAAAAAATCTCAAAAATCAATTTAAGGAGTAATAAATGGCTCAAGATTTAAAAAAAATGTACAAAACACTAATGGATGACAAATTTCCATCTAATATGGAAATAAGTTTTTATGAAGGCAATAAAAGGCAGACATTATTTTATGAAAAGGTCTCCTGGACAATTGATAATATTCAAAAGGGATTGCGTTATGGTGAAAATCCAGGTCAAGAAGCAGCTCTTTATAAGTTAATAAATGGAAATTTATTGTTAGGTGAGACTAAGTCTATTAAACCAGGTAAATATCTTGCATCTGATATTGAGCTTTTGCAGTCTGGAAAACATCCAGGAAAGACAAATTTAACTGATGCTGACAATGCATTAAATATTTTAAGATATTTTAGTAAAAAACCAACAGTCGTTATTGTAAAGCACAATAATCCATGTGGTGTTGCAAGTGATTTAAGTTTAGATATTGCTTATCAAAAAGCATATATGGCAGATAGAGTCGCAGCTTTTGGTGGTTGTATTGCTTTAAACAGAGCTGTTGATAAAGCTACTGCCGAGGCAATAAGTAATCAATATGCTGAAGTGGTTGTAGCTCCTGATTTTGAAAATGGGGTTTTAGATATTTTATGTAAAAGAAAAAATTTAAGAGTAATTAAGATTAAAAATATTGAAAAATTAGAAAATTTTATTGGCGAAAGATTTGTTGAGTTTAAAAGCTTAATTGATGGAGGGCTTATAACTCAATGGTCTTTTGTACCTCAAGCAAGAACAAAAGATGATTTTAAAATAGCTGCTTGTGAATATAAAGGCAAGAATTTTAAAATTAATCGAGTACCTACAGATGAAGAATACGAAGATTTGATTTTTGGATGGCTAATTGAATCTGGGGTTACGTCAAATTCTATTTTATATGTTAAAAATCAGGTTACTGTTGGAATTGGAACAGGTGAACAAGATAGAGTCGGTGTTGCTGAAATTGCTAGAGACAAAGCATACAGAAAATTAGCTGATAGATATTGTTTCCAACGTTATAATATTGGATATAACGATTTTAATGATATTGAAAAAAAACAAGAAATAGACAATATTGTTAATAATGAAAAAGGTGGGCTTATTGGTGCTGTTATGGTTAGTGATGCTTTTTTTCCTTTTAAAGATGGTGCTGAAGTCGGAATTAAGGAAGGAATAAAAGCTATTGTTCAGCCTGGAGGATCTGAAAGAGATTTTGAAACAATTGAAGTTTGTAATAAATCAAATGTAACAATGGTATATACAGGTCAAAGAAGTTTTAAACATTAAATCATTATATTTTTTCCTCGTTTATTAATAGATTTTCGAAATCATTTTTAGTGTCTGAACGAAAATGGCCTTTTTCGCCAATAACTGCGTCAGACAAAAAAAATAATCCTCAAAATATCAAATATATTCCTCCGGTTATTTTTTTTGTCTTCCTTGTTCTTGACGAAAAATTCCTTTTTCGTTCAGACACTATTTAGAAATAACAATTAAAAAGCAGGAGGCAGCTATGAATAAAGAAATTAAATTTGATGTTTTTCTTAATTATGCTGGTCAGGATTTAGAAATTGCAACATACCTTGCAAATCGTTTTAGAGACGAAGGTGTTAATGTATGGTTCGATCAATGGGAAATTTCAAATAAAAAAGAAGTTGTAAATAATGCTTTGCTTTCTTCGAGAAAATTGCTTGTTATATGGACTCCTTTTTATTTTTCAGATCAAACTGCTCAAAAATTTACCCGGCAGTTTTTAAACTTTCACTCTGAAACTTCTAAAATTGAAAGATTTTTTATTCCTTTACTTTTTAAAGAATGCGAAATTCCAGAAGAATTTAAAGATTATACTTATTTTAATTTTTGTGTTGAAGATGATTTTCCTTTAAGATTTCATCAGTTAATTGAAGTTCTTGATATAGAAAAATATAAATCTGATGAAGAAAAAACCTGGGAAGAAAGAAAATTTTATGAAAAAGCACTTGTTTCCAGTGATGTTGATACCAAACAATTTAAAACTTTTACTGAAGAAATTGCTGAACTTTATACACTTTTAAACTTTACTGTTAATCATGATAAAAAAGTTGAAGGCATTAAAACAAGTTTTTCAATATCTCAGGAAATATCAGGTTTTGCTGGATATTATGTTAATGCCTTTGTTATATGCAAAAAAATTATTACCTCAAAACAATGCACATCAATTGTAAAATTAAAAAATTCATTAAAAAAAGAATTTCCTGATTATAAATGGATTGTTGTATCTTCTTTTGGCTTTGAAGGCAAAACTCGTTCAAAACTTGTAAAATCTGAAATTTCTTGCAGCACTCATGCTGAACTTTTAAATTCTCTTCTTCCAATAGTTAATTATGAACAAAGCTTAATAAAACAATGTCAAAAATGGATGAAAGAAAAATGGATGGGCAAAGATCTTTTTATTCGTCCATATATTGAAACAGATACAACTTATGAGGTTGAGGAAGCTTATCAATATTTTGCAAGCTGGTTAAAAAATGCAAATTCAAATTTTTTAGTAATTTTAGGTGATTTAGGAACTGGAAAAAGCACTTTATCTCAATTTCTTTTTTATGATCTTGCAAAGTCATTTATTGATGATCCTTTAAGACATCCTGCACCTGTTTTAATACCACTTAAAGAAGTTCGTAAGGAAATATCTTTAGAGGGGATTGTAATAAGCCATTTTGCAAGACATGACCTTTCTATTGATTTTAACCGCTTTATTCATTTACTTGAAAATGGTAAAATAATATTATTTGTTGATGCTTTTGATGAAATGGCTGACAGAGTTGAATGGGATGTTACACAAAGCAATTTTAATGAGCTAAGAAGAGCTGGAATTAGGAAAGGTAAGGTAATACTTACATGTAGAACTCATTATTTTAAAGATAGAACAGAACAAACAAAACTTATTGTTGGTGATATATCAAATATTATTAGTACAGAAACTGAATTATACAGGGATATTAAACATCAATCTGGAGCAGAAATTACTTATTTAAAAGAATTTGATACTGATCAGATTCAAAAATATTTAAAGAAAGTCAAGCCTGACGGCTATGAACAATATTGGGAAAAAATTAATAATATTCATAATCTTGAAGAACTTGCTCATCGTCCTCTTCTACTTGATATGATTGTAAATTCTTTACCTTATTTACAAAATCATGAAGATGTAAATGCTTCAAGTCTTTATATTATTTTTACAAATCTATGGATAAAGCGTGAAAAAGAAAAAGGTGCTGAAAGAGTTTTAGATAATAAAATAAAACAGGCTATTGTTCTTCAACTTTCATGGTGGATGTGGCATGAAGAAAAAGAAAGAATTCATTATAATAAGCTTATTACATTTATTAGACAATTTGAAAAAGGAAGAGGATGGACAAAAGAAGATATTGATATTGTTTTCAGAGAAATGATGAGAGCAAGCTTTTTAAAACGTGATGAATCAGGAAATTTTTCATTTATGCACAGATCTTTTATGGAATTTTTTCTAGCAAGAAGGCTGCATATTACATTTTCCTTAAATAAAGAAGCCCTTTATAAAATATTAAATACACAAAGATTTGATCGAAAAATTATTTTCTTTTTAACCCTTTTAGATAAAAAAGAAAAGAGAATGATTGAGCCATTAAAAGCTGTTTTAAACGGCCCATATCTAAAGGGGATATCAGAAAATGCACTTCAAATTCTATACTGGAGCGCAAGAATTGATTGTGGAATGGAAGATAGAATTACAGATATTGAAGTTTTAACTAAGAGTACTGGAGCAAGAATACCAAAAAAATCAAATCTTCAAGGCGCTGATCTTCAGGGTATGATATTAGAAGGTGCTGATTTAAGAATATCAAATTTTACTGGTGCAGATTTAACTGGCGCTAATTTAAATCATGCTCTTCTTACAAATTCAACATTTAAAGAAGCTAATTTAGAAAAAGCTAAACTGGAAAATTCTATTGCTTTAAGGGTAGATTTTAGTAAAGCCAATATCAAAGATGCATGTTTTAATGGCTCAGATTTAACTGATAGTGCTTTTATTGGTGTATATAAAGATGCAAGCTTTATAAATGTTAAAGGTATAGATGCTTCTAAAAAAATTGATTTATTAAAGCTTGAACCTGTTATTCAAACAGGATATACTGGAGGAGTTTCTACACTGGCAATAAGCCCTGATGGTGTTTATATTGCTATAGCAAGTTATGATGGTATGGTAATTATATACCGCATTAGAAATAATTCAATAATTAGGATGTTAGAAGGAGATACTTATAAAGTTAATTCTATGAAATTTTCTCCAAATGGAAGGTGGCTGGCAATTGGCGGTGATGATCGAAAGTTAAAAATTTTAGATGTTTATGAGGGAATAATAATATTTGAGCTCGAAGGGCATGAACATAGAATTACTTCAGTTGATTTTTCACCAGATGGCAAAACAATAGCTACAGCAAGTCAGGATCAGTCAATAATAATATGGGAAATGGGTTCTGGAAATATATTATATAAATTAGAAGATCATACAGATGTAGTAACTTCAGTTGCATTTTCTCCAAAAACTACTATGCTTGCAAGCGGTGGAAAAGATAAAAAAATTCGTTTATGGAATCCGCTGTTTGGAAAATTTATAAGGTCAATGACTGGTTCTACTGGTTCAATACATACTATAAATTTTTCTCCTGATGGAAAATTGTTAGTTACTGGAGGCGGTGATAGAGTCCTTCGAATATGGGATGTTTCAAAAGGCGATGTTATAAAATCTATGATTGAGCATTCTGCTGCTATCAATTATGTTGAATTTTCTCAAGATGGTTCGATGATTGTAAGCGCAGGTCATGATAAGAAAATATGTGTATGGAATTCAAAAACAGGCGGCAGGCTGAGAACCAATAAAAATCATATAAAAAGTGTCAATTTTTCTGGCTTTTTACCAGAGTCTAATGCAATAATTAGCGGCAGTGATGATGGAAGTGTAAGTATTTGGGATTTTGAAAGAAAAAGATCTTCCTTTATTATTAAAGATCATCCACATGCTTTAACGTCTCTTGATATTACACATAATGGCTCTCATATTGTTGCAGGAAGTGAAAATCAAACAATTAGTCTATGGTGCTTAAATCAAGAAAAATATAGATTTTGGGGTATTGAATACGAATCACCAACAATAGTAGTTCAGGGACATACAGGCAGTGTTACATCTGTTTGTTTTTCAAAACAAGGGACAAGCATAGTCAGCGGTAGTGAAGATCAGAGTATAAGATTATGGGATACTAAAAAAGGAAAACCACTTCATGGCCATTTAGGACCTATTACATCAGTTTCAATTTTGCCTGATGGCTCAAAGGTTATAAGTGGAAGCCTTGACCGGTCTGTTCGTCTTTGGGATATAAATACAACTAAAAATATTTTCTCTCAAAAGGGACATTCAGATGGAGTTACTGCAGTTGAATGTTCTCCTGATGGAAGTTTAATAGCAAGTGCCAGTATGAACTCAAGCATTACTATCTGGAAAGTTAAAGATAAAATGACAATGCATACTTTAAAAGAACATGTTGATACTATAACATCTTTAATTTTTTCTAAAAATGGCAAAATAATGGTAAGTGCAAGTCATGATAAAACTATCTGTTTTTGGGATATTGCCAGTGGAACCTTAATTAAAAAAATTGAAGCTCATGAAGCTCCAATCAATGATATTTGTTTTTCATCAGATGATAAACTTCTTGCAACTGGCAGTGCTGATAAATTAATTAACATATGGGAAGTTGAAAGCTCAGATTGTGTTAGAAGTTTAAAAGGTAATTTTGGAAGTGTTCTTGCTGTTAAATTTGCACCAAATGGAAAATATCTGATTGCTGCAGGTTATTCCGGAAGATTACAATTCTGGGATTATATAAAAGGTAATGTATTTTTATACCGATATTCATTTGGTCCAGGCGCATGGCTTGATCTTTTGCCTGATGGAAGATTTAATGCAAGTCCTGAAGGGCTGAGGTATCTTTCTTATACTGAACAATCTTCTCTTGATTCGTTCCGAAGCGAGGACCTTGTTCGTGAATTATATGATCCCAAGGGGGTTAAAGATATATTGAAAAAGTATGTGGGTTAATTAATTGAAAAGTATAGAAAGAGCATATCCAATGGGTGGGGGTCAATACTTTTGAATTAAGAATTGGAGTCCCAAATCTTTAGATTTGGGCGTGAAATAATAACAAGAAAATATGTATTTGGCGTGTTATCTGAGAAAACCTACCTTCGGGTGAAATAGTTTCTGTTTGATTTTTCAAACAGTTATTCACTTTTGCTTTTAAAACCAATTTATCCGAAGGGGAGTTTTCTCAGATAACACGCCATTTATATATTAATTTGTATTATGCACGCCCAAATTTAAAGATTTGGGACTCCAATTAATTCAACAGTATTGCCTCCCCCATCCTTTGTATACGCTCGTATAGAAATGTCTAAACAAAAAGGAATTTTTTCTACTAACAAGAATTACATAAAAATAATCATAAAAATTTATTTCAATTTTTTATTTCAAGATGAATTATTTTTGACTTTTTAGCTGAAAAATGCTTTTATTGTTCAGACAGTTTTTTTGTAATAATATGTATATACTGAAAAATTAATTGACAGAATGAATTTTAGAATGAATTTTAAAGGAGGGAATTTTACATGGTAAAAAGTAACACATTTTTTAACAGAATTATTGAAAAAAAATTGAGTATTAAATTATTTTATTTATTTGTCTTTTTTTCAATATTTCTAACTTCAACGGCATTTGGATCAAGTGAACAGGCTAAAGATTCCAATACTGATGTTATTTCAATTAGTGGTATGGTAATTGATTCACATAACGAGCCTTTGCCGGAAGTAGAGCTTGAAGTTTTTATTAATGGTAAAAAAGAAGAGTTTTCAACTGCTCATGGCGGTCATGGAGCAGGAGGTTTAAAAACTGCATCTGATGGTTCTTATCAATTTCAATTAAATTTGAGTGAAAAAGATTTAAAAGAGTCAAAAATTGAAATAATATTCAGTAAAACCAGTTTTTTACATAAATCTTCATCTGTTGAAGTTGATAAAATCGCAAGTAAAGATGGTAAACATTTTGTGCACTGCGATGCAAAATTACACAGAAAGCAAGGTCCCGCATTTATAATTTCAACTTTTGTCTTTCTTTTTGCTTATGTTCTTATTTCTCTTGAGCTTTTACATAGAACATTAGCTGCAATGCTTGGCGCTTCAATAATGCTTGTAATATCTTATACAATAGGAACTCTAAATCCAGAATATCATATCTTATCCTATGAAAGTGCAATTCATGCAATAGATATGAATGTTGTATTCTTACTCATGGGAATGATGATAATTGTTGGAATATTAAAGCACACAGGTGTTTTTCAATGGTGCGCATATAAGTCATATCAACTTGCAAAAGGTAATGTATTTTTACTTTCTCTCATTTTAATGACATTTACAGCAGTTTCCTCTGCATTTTTAGATAATGTTACAACAATGCTGCTTCTTACTCCAGTTACAATTGAAATTGCATTATCTCTTGGTATATCACCATTATCTCTTTTAATTCCAGAAATACTTGCTTCAAATATTGGTGGAACTGCAACTTTGATTGGAGACCCGCCAAATATAATGATTGGTTCATATGCAGGCTTAACATTTATGGCTTTTGTTCAAAATCTTGTAGTTGTTGTAATAGTTTGTACAATTGTATTATTCTTTTATACAAAAATACTTTATGGCAAGCAATATGCAGAAGCAAAGATTGACGATGTTGATGCATTTATTGCAAAACTTCGAGAAGACTATAAAATTACAGACAGCACCTTACTTTCTTTTGGACTTATTGTAATGTCAATAGTTATTCTATTGTTTCTCTCTCATGGATTCTGGCATATGGAAGTAAGTATAGCGGCATTATTTGGAGCATCTGTATTATTTACATTTGGAATGATAACAAAAAGAATTGATCTGTTAGAATTAATTGAAAAAGAAATTGAATGGCCAACCCTGTTATTCTTTATTTTCTTGTTTATATTGGTTGGCGCAGTTGAAGAAGCTGGTTTGTTGGATATAGTAGCTGACTGGGTATTAGATTTATCAGCAGGAAATCTGGTTGCAGCAATTTGCTTAATTCTCTGGGTTTCTGCCATTATGAGCGCATTTGTCGATAATATACCTTTTACTGCAACTATGCTTCCAATTGTTGCATATCTAACAAAGGTTATTCCTGGAGCAGAAAATGGTGTGCTTTGGTGGTCACTGGCACTTGGAGCTTGTTTTGGAGGTAATGGTACAATGATTGGTGCAAGCGCAAATGTTGTAACTGTTGGTATTGCAGAAAGCGCTGGGCATCATATAAGTTTTATGCACTTTTTAAAAGTTGCGTTTCCATATATGATAATAAGCGTGGCTCTGGCTAATGTCTGGCTGCTTATCTATTTCTAAAAGGAGTAAAAATATTATGAAAAAAAATGAAACTATTTCAAGATTAACAAATTTTCTTTTGCCAATTGATGACAGCGATGCAAGTAAAAATGCTATTAATTTTGCTGGTGTTTTTATTAATGAAATGAATAATATCGCACAAAAATTTACATTGTTATATGTGTGCTCTGGTCAATATCTAAAATCATCAATAGCAAATATAGATATGAGAAGCATACATTTACTTGAAAGCTCAAAATTTCAGGAAATAAGAGATAATCATTTAAAGAAAAATGTATCTCCAATTTTTGATAATGCAAAAAAACTATTAAATGATATTGGATTTGAAATTCCTGTACAACAAGTAATTCTAGATGGAGAACCTGCAAAAGAAATTGCACATCATGCAAAAGAAGAAAACTATTCAACAATAATTATTGGAAAAAAAGATAGAGCGCATTTTAGAAATCTTTCTGTTGGAAGTGTAGGTATGTCTTTGCTTCATATGGACTTAAATCAAAGCGTTTATGTTGTTGGATCAAAATATGAAAAAGAAAAAAACTTAATACCTAATATTCTTATTCCTATTGATGGATCTCAATACTCAATGAACGCTGTTTATGAAGCAGTTGAGATTATTAAAAATATTGACAGTGAAATTGAAAAAATTATCTTGTTGAATGTTTTAAACTCAGCAGATTATGCTAAAATAGTCTTAAAAGATGAAAAAATTGAACTTGATTCTGAAAAAAATATTTCACAAGCAGAAAAGATTATTTTAGATTCAGGAATAGATAAGAATAAATTAGATGTTTTAGTTGAGTTTGGAGACCCTGCTGATATTATTTGCAAAACTGCTGATGATAAAGACGTTAATCTTATTATGATGGGACGCAAAGGACGCTCAGCAATGCATGATTTATTTATGGGAAGTGTAAGCAATGAAATATTAATAAGATGTACTAAACCAATAGTTGCAATCATCTCAGATTAATATTTATTAGAGATTTTAACTTAATAATAAATAAAAAATTTATTTTATTGTAGAGACGTTGTTTTCAATGTCTCTACAATAATGCCTTTAATCTCCTATTCTGATTCGACCTCCATATCCATTTCATCTGATTCGTCATCATCTATGTCACTCCCCATCCCACTTTCAGTTCCTTGATTCTCAAAGTGTATAAAATCAATTAAAAATACCGCCCCAATAAAGAGGGCTTTTAATCTAATATCCCATGCTTTTGGGAAAATGACACCGAAATCATCAGCATCAGTAAATACTTCATTAAAAAAGCCGCCCCATTTTTTTGTTATTTTTCCATATTCAATATCTTTGTTTTTGATAATAAATGTCCATGGTTTTAGCATAGGTCCGAATAGTTGATAGAGTTCTTTTCCCGAACTATCAAACACTGAATATTTGCGTCGTAATAAGGAAAACCTTTTTTGAATAAAACCGATAGATGTACCTTGAGCATCAACAACATCTACACGATGGAAAAAAAATCTAAAAGGCCTTATAATACGCATTACATCGTGGTTACTCTCTGTTAAGACAAGTAGAGTAAAAGGGCGAAGATTATTTAAAAAAAAACGAAACAGTGAGTAACTATCTTCCTCTGCTGCATAATATATCATGTTTCCTGCATCATCTGATACAACATATTTATTTTGTGTTTCGAAACCTGAAAGAATTTCTATCCATTCTTTTTGTTGGCTTATCGTGATTCTATCAAGTGATTTTAATTTTTCCATTATCAACCTCGTTTTATTTTTGTAGATAACGTTTATTATAAGGGAATCTGCCTTAATACCTTCTGTAAGGCCAATTATTAAGTCAAATTACCTTGGCATTATTTATGCCCCTGCAATAAATTTTTTAGTAGCAATTATTGTGCCATAATTATTTGAAATATTTCTGTAATTAATTTTTTATTATTCTATTGAAAACAAAAGGGCAAATACAAGATTCGTCTCTAAATTATTATGGCCGAAGCGATTATGAACGCCGGTGTATTTATATATTTTTTACGAATATTTTAAAGCTGATTATGCAGGTTTTTTGTTACCGCCGATAATTATCTCCCCCATTTACGACGAAAATATATCCCTCATTAACGCCAACCATAATTTGATAAGTTCTGTAAGCATAGGTATTTTTTCTTTTAATATTTCCCATGCTTTAGGAATAGATTTCTTTGCCTGAATTATTACAATTATTATTTTTTACAACCATAAATTATCAATATAAATAATTTCATTAGTTAATAATTCTCCAATTCCTATCTTATTTATTGTTTTAAAAGTTTTATATTTTAACTTGACTTAGGAGTGGGATATAGGTTCTCATCTTGATTATTATATTTTAACTTGAAGTGAATCATTAATCCCATTCTGGTAACCGAAAAATAATT
>Ga0272440_1002901_pt1 | contig 13111 bp, 4 predicted proteins | sample SSMMMBAug17_FD_192440 | JGI IMG/M metagenome (GOLD analysis project Ga0272440, IMG submission 192440) | Marine sediment archaeal communities from Little Sippewissett salt marsh, Falmouth, MA, United States - SSM-MMB-Aug17 | ecosystem: Environmental > Aquatic > Marine > Wetlands > Sediment ...
ATTTTTATCTGGAATAATTAAAGATTTTGTTATTAAAATTTGTTTTTTTATTATTTGATTATCTGTTGTTTTATCATATTTTTTAATGATTTTAATAGTTTTTTCTATATTTTCATTTTTTAATGCGTTCTCCCATCCTTTTATTAAAGATTGAGAAAATTTTTCAACCAAGTCTTTATTATTATCTACAATATTTTTTGTAGTAATTATTGAATTTGCTACTAAATTTATTCCAAAGTCAAAAGGGTTAAAAAACTTTATTTGCTCTGAAGCCTGCTCCATTTTGTCTTTAATTATAATTCCATTGCTGTTTTTGTAAACAGGCCACAGGTCAACTTTACCAGTATAAAAAGGAGTATAATCATATTTTACACTAAAAAATTTTACATGTTTTTCATCAATATTATATTTTTTTAATAATGCTTTCATTATTGTTTCATCTTCATTGCCATAGGTAATTCCAATAGTTTTACCTTTTAAATCCTGCGGACTTTTTATAGATATTTTATCTGATCGATATATCCAGTTCATAGGGCTTTGTTGAAATAACTGGGCAATAACAACAATTGGAGAACCGCTTGATATTGCCCTTATAACCTGATCAGCACTTGCAACTCCAAATTGAGCCCTCTCTAATTCAAGTTCAGCAATTGGATTTTTTTCAACTCCTCCTTGTTTAATTGTAACATTGAGATTGTAATCTGAATAATACCCCATGTCTTTTGCATATAGACTTCCTGCAGCACTTGTATTATAAAGCCACTTAAGTCTGTATAAAACATTTTGATTATTTTCTGTATTTTTTTGGCAGCTAAATAAACAAATAATTGTTAATAATGATAATAAAAATTTTTTTTGCATAATTACTCCTTTTTTTTCAAAGTGGACAAAGTGGACATTAAAATCAAAAGAGTGTAACCAATATCGATGGTCATAAAAGAACTTGGAGAGATAAGGTATGCCTTGTCTTGTATCTTCTTTAAATTTCAGGTAGATTGATAAAAATAGACAAACTTATGCACCGCAGGTGCGAATTATTATAGCCCAGGGCGAAGCCCTGGGTAATGATCTATGATAATCTTAGCCATGAAAGGGCGAATTAATAATTAATTCGTATTTTAATTCGTCCTTTCAGGGCTAAGATCATGGCTTTACATAACCCAGGGCTTCGCCCTGGGCTATAATAATTCGCGCTTTTAGCGCTGAATCAACCTGAAATTCAAAGAAGATACTTTAACACTATATTTTCAATTACCAAAAATCGTGCATAAAAGATATAGACAGGTTACACTCAAATCAAAATATTAAGTTTACTGCATCCACTTTGTCCACTTTGTCCACTTTGTCCACTGCGTCCACTTTGTCCACTGCGTCCACGTTATCAGTTTTTAATATATAAATAAAATTTTGCTTTTAGCAATGTTCCTTTAATCTTTTCAAGTTTTATTAAAGCTATAATGTAATCAATATAGTTTTGAATTAAATTTGATTCAGCAACAGCTTTTTCTAACCTTAATCTGTTAATAACAAAAATTGTTGAAAGACCATTATTAAATCGAATCATTTCTCTTTCATATTGCGATTTAGCTAATTTACGAGTTTGTTTTGTATTATTATAAATGTCATATGCGCTTGAAACTTCAACTATAGCATTTCTAACTTCAAATGCAATTTGATTTTTTATTTCTTTAATCATTAGCATTGTACGTGATTTATTTAACTTAATTTTATTATATTGAGCTTTGTTTCCTCTGTTTGATAATGGATATTCAAAATTTAATCCTATATCCCAAAATGGCCGGTTATCAAGATTATTAAGGCTGTCTTTAAAATTACTATCCATAGATTTAAACCCAAGACCACTTATAATGTTTACTTCTGGTAATAATAAATTGTTATATAATTGTTCAGACAATTGATTATTTTTAAGTTCTATTTCATATAAAGCAAGGTCTTTTCTATTATTAAAGGCAATTTTTATTTCATGATCAATATTATATTTTTTTGAATCAATATGGTCAACATAAAGGTCAGTAGCTGGATATATTGATAAAGAACTGCTATTATACAAATATGATGGATTTATTATTTTAAATAGTTGTAAAAGTGCTTTTTTGTAGTAGTTTTTTGCATAGATAACAGATTCTTTAGAAAGAGAAAGACTTGTCTGAGCCTGAACAAGGTCTGATTGAACAGCTCTCCCAATATTTAATTTTTTGCTTACAAGTTGTAATACTTCACTTGCTTTTTTTTGGGATTCTTTTTTTATTGATATATCTTTATAATATGCCATTAGTTTTAAATAATTAGTTAAAACATTAAAAACCATATCTTCTAAAGCTGTTTGAAAATCATTATCAGCTTTTTTTATTTGATTTTCTAATATTTTAAGAGAATTTAAATTAGCTTTTTCTCCATATCCTTTTAATAATGGCTGCGTAAGTCTTAGTGTAAGGCCTGTAGTAACTTCTTGAAGATAGGTATTATAATCTGTATAGATTTCTTTCTCATTTTGCAAGTCAGCAATTAATTCAAAAATACTCCCTGTGCTTGTCTTTTTTTTTATTGAAAGATTTTGTAAATAAATTTTTAATTTATCGTCAACATAATAACCAGGACCTGACTGTTTTGCACTATTTTTTATTTTATATGATAATAATAAATCATATTTTGATTTTTCTTTTAAATAGTCCTGCTTTGTTTCAAGAGATTTTGAATATTGAATTTTAATTATTAAATTATTTAAAATTGCAAATTTAAGAGCATTTTCTAATGTTATAAATGAGATATCAGCCTCTGGCTGCTCTTGTTTAATATTCAAGAAATCCTGATCAATATCATTGCAAATGTTTGTTTTTAATTGATCAGGTATATAATTATTTAAATCAATTATATTTTTTTTATAAGAGTTTATATTTTGTTTGTCATTATTTATAAAATTTACATAATATTCAATTTTATAAGATGAAATTTCTCTATATTTTTTATCTAATGATATAAATGTTTTATAAGATTTACTGTTTTGTTTGTAATTATTTCTATTATAAGTATTATATTCAATTTGGAATGCTTTAATCTGACAGCACAGTATTTCAGAAAAAATATATAAAAATAAGATTATAATTTTATTATTTATTATTAATTTTCTATAAAGTTTCATTTTTAAGCAAATTGTTTCTTTTTTCTAAAAAAAGCTCTTTTTAGTTCATATTCTTTTATATTCAACAATTTAATTATTATAAATTATATAATATTTGTGTTATTATTATCTATTTTAACATATACTAATAATTTAGTTAATAAATATTTGGAATAAATAAAAAAATCTTGAATTTTATCAATTTTATTGATATTTTAAAAAAAATATCAAACAGATAAGGAGTTTTTTAATATGATAATAGAAATAGATAAGGTTGAAGCAAGGATACTTGGTGCTTTAATTGAAAAAGAAATTACAACTCCAGATTATTATCCGCTTACTCTAAATTCTTTAATTACAGCATGTAATCAAAAATCAAACAGATATCCTATAATGACATTAGATGAAACAACAACTCTAAGAGCCTTGGGTAATTTGAGAGAAAAAAAATTAGTATGGCAGGTAAAGACTCCAGGAAGTAGATCTTCCAAATTTGAACATAATCTTAAAGAAAAATTTAATTTCTCAAAATCTGAAATCTCTATTATTTGTGTTCTATTATTACGAGGTCATCAAACATCTGGTGAGTTAAAAACACGTACCAATAGACTTTATCAATTTGAATCAACAGTACATATTGATTCTATTCTTAAACATTTATCTGAAAATACTGAAAATGGCGGTCCTTTTGTTGTAAAACTTCCTCGTCTAACAGGACAGAAAGAATCAAGATATGGGCATCTTTTTTGTGGTGACATTAATATTGATGAATATTTAGAAGAAACTGTTGAACCAGCAAGGGCTGAAATAATAACTGAAAACAAAAGAATTGAAAGTCTTGAGCAAAAAGTTGCAAGTCTTGAAAATGAACTTTTAAATTTAAAAAATAGATTTGAAACTTTTATAAAAGAATTTGATTAATTATTATCATTCAATATTATTTTTTACTCAATGTTCATAATAAAAATTCCTATTTGGGTTAGAGGATATTTTTGTGTAACATCTGACTTTGTTCATAATTGTTGAACTCGAAACTATGTGGATACTATAATTATTATGGAGTAAGAGGTAATTATGACAGCTTGAAATCATTTTATGAACAAGCTTTAAAAATGTTATTCAAATGGTTAAATAGACGCAGCCAGAGAAAAAGTTATACGTATTTATACGTATACACATAAATTAAAAATTTATTCAACATTAGAAAATTTTTTGCCTAACATCCGAGCCGGTTTAGTTCAAAAAAATCATAGAAAATATCGCATAGGTCTACAAGTTTTGTATTTTTTTAACTATTTAATATCCTTAACGATCTTGTTCCCACGCTCCAGCGTGGGAACATTTTTTAGACGCTCCAGCGGCGTGTGATAAGCTAATTACTGGCTTATTTCAGTCGACGATGGAGCGTCGTAAATAGGTTCCCACGCTGGAGCGTGGGAACAAGATCGTTAAGGATATTAAGCAGTTAAAAAACACAAAACTTGTAGACGTATGCGGAAAATATAATCCAAAAAAGTATTACTAAAAATAAAAACTTGTTAAAATTATTGATAAATCTAAAGTTAGAGATGAAAAAGAAAATTTAAAAATTTTAGAATACACATATATTATAATATATTATATCGATATTATTTAGAAAAACCAGATATTACTTTTAGATAATATATTAAATCTTTTAAATTTATTTCATCATTCAAATCTATATCAAACTTTTTTTGTACTACATCAACTGCCTGATCAATTTCTTGTTTTGTATAAATGCCATTACACTTTAAGTCATTAAGATAAAATGTTGGTGCGGTTTTACTGTTATCAAAAATACTAATTTCATAAGCTGTCTGACTTGCTGAAAGATAATCAGAAACTGCTTCAATTGTGTATGTGCCATGAGGAACATGGTCGATTATATAATTACCATTTAAATCAGTTATAGAATATAAATTTGTATCTTTTAATTGAACTTTAGCATTTGTTACATGAGTTAAATAACCTGGAAAATATGTCATTACTTTACCGGTTATTTGTCCTGCCTCAACAACACTTAATGAGGTTAATTTAATATAATCAACTGATGTATCTTCTGAAACACAAATATCTAAGTTATTATATAAATTTAATAAATCTAAGAAATCATTATTCTTTGAATTATTTCTTTCTATATTTATTGTAATTATTTCAGAATTTAAATCTCCTTCTCCCCAATTATAACCTATAAAATCAGCTAGTTTTATAGATTGAGAAGAGATCGTTTCGCCATCATCTTTAAAAATTCCATAAATTATTGTATCATCATAGCTTGAACCAGAAATTGGTTTAATATGAATTTCAATTGATATACAACAAAGAGCTATTCCTGTTGAGAATCCATAAAAACTGTTAATAAAAGCCTTATTTGTTCTTATATCATCAAAATATGTAGTAGGTATTTTTCCTTTATTTTGAATATAATTTATTAATCCCTGACCCGGGCTTGATTTTTCTTCATTTGATCTATTATAATTATCAATAATACCAGATTCATATTCCATTGGAATAATTGCAAGGCTTATATTTGATTTGTTCTTATTCTCTATCATTGATAAGCATGAATTACTCAAATTATTTATTTTTTGTTCATTTTGATTAGAAATATTATTCATTGCATTTATTACTTCAGAAATGTCAATTTTTTTATCTGATTTAATATCATATTTTTTTAGAGTATTATTTATTGATAAATCCATATATTGCTGTGAAAAAAGCTCTGTACACGAAGGTGCTGGTATTATAATAGGTTCTATTGAAATAGTATTTTCTGAAATATAAACAGCCTGATCAATATCATTATATGCTTTTAGATTTATGTATTGGATTCCTTGCGGAAGAGTTAATGTATAATTGCCGAGACTGTCTGAATTTGTAGTATAAACATTATTTACATTTACTTGTGCATCATAAAAATGAGTATTATATCCAACAATCGAAGTTAAAACCTTTCCATTTACCTGTATTCCTTCACTAACATTAATATTAATCATATCTATATGAAAAAAATCATTATTAAAGGCTTTAAGTATTACTTGATAATCTCCGGGTATATCTACAAAAAACTTTGGTTTTATTATATTCATAGCTGATGATAAATTTGCAAGACTTAAAGCAGGTTTATTAACCACTAACCATTGAAGTCTATTATAATTTTTACTCAAACTTGCATCAAGATAAATAATTTGTCCAAGAATTACATTTTGATCTTGTCCAGCATTTGCATAAACTCCATAAGGATAATCGATTATTACATCCTTATATGCATCATTATTAGATAACGACGTATCATCATTGATATCAAATGGCATTATATTTACATAAATACTATAAAATGGATCAATACCAGTAATCTCTTCTGAAGATTTGACCTGAACAACGAAGTCAGGCTTAAGTTCATTAATATAAATACTTTCACCAAGTTTTTGATAACCAAAATATGGATTTCTATAATAAAATTGTACTTGAAATATTTTTGAAACAGCCTGCCCTACATTTGTAATATCTGCCAGTACACTTATTTTTTGCCCGGATTCAGGATTTTCAGGACTTATAGTAATCTTTTGGATTGTAAGATCAGCTTTTTCATTGCCATTATATAAACAAGATATAGTATCACCTTCTAAACTTGCAAAAAAATAATAGATTTCATCAGTTTTTAATGAATCAATTTTTATTGAATATTCTCTTGAGCTAAATGCTGGTATTATATCTGTTAATATGCTTGTCAGGATTTTTTTATCTTCACCATTTTTTTGGTAATAAAAGCTAATAGTACGACTTTGAGAATCAATGCTTGAATAGTTTTGTATATTGGTATTAAGCATCAAACAATTATTATCAATTTTTGTTGCTGTAAGATCAACAAAAGAAATATCTTCTTTATTATCACCTAAATAAAAATTATATTCAAAAATATTGTTATCTTTGTTTATTTCATTTATTTTATTATTATCATCTATAATTGCTCTAATTGTGTAGTACCCTGAATTTAAATCTGTTGTTATGAAATTAATTGATCTTTTTCTTTGATCTCCAGGATCAATATAATCTAATAAATATGAATTACCAATTTCAATAAAATTTTCATCTTGAAAATTTTTTAAATAGAAATCAATATCAACTAAAATGTCAGCTGAAAGCTTGCTGTAACCATAATTAGCAATTGATGAATATATTTGTAAAGTATCTCCTTTAACAGGAAAAATTTTTGATAATTTTATACTGTCTTTTAATGAAAAAGTAAGGTCTGGTAAGCAGTCAATAATTTTAATATCTGTACTTGTTGAATTATTATATTCATCAATTTCTGAAATATCGTCTGAGGAATCAACAACAGCATATATTGTTTTAAGACCTTTAGTTTCTGGATTCCATCTTAAATTAGAATCAAAGCAATCAACCCATATTGATGAATTTTTTTTAAGTGGTTCATTTGCAATAGCAGTTCCTAACAAATGCCCTGTTCCCGGATATCCCTCATAGAATAATATCTCAAAATCATCTAATATATCGTCATTTCCATTGTTAATTATTTGGGCGCTGATTTGAATAGGGCTGTCAGTAAAAGAAAATAATTGATTATTTTTTTCAAAAATTGATTCACCAGAAAATTTAATAAAATTTATTTTAATATCATTATAAAAATTGGAGTTATTATCCACTTTTAGGCTAATGCTTTCCTGATTATAAAAATTGTTATCTTTTAATGATGCTGTTAAATTGTAATTTCCACTATTTGAAGGCATTTTAATATTGCATGAAAAATTTCCATAAGGGTAATACGTTGCAGCAAAATATCTTTGGCCTGAAAATTCAATATTAACATATTTTCCAAAAGCTGGTTTTTGATTATAAAAAACTTGGCCTGAAATGTTTACAAGTTGATCTGTATAATTTATAGACGGCTTATTAATAGAAATATTAATATCAGGTTCATCAATTACATTTTGAGGATAAATATTAAATATATTTGTTATCATATTATTTTGATTATTTTTATCAATAACTGTATCTTGTTTCTGAGCTGCTTTTAAATGTATTATTTTATTTCCTCCATTATATGCATCAATTTGATTATTCTGGCTGTCATAGCCAATATGCCATGGGATAGTTATATTTTTACTAATGTTTAATGTTTCAATTTCAATAGATTTTATTAAATCCATATTTGAATCATTTTCTTCATATGCTGAAACAACAATTGTATTATCAATTGAAATATCACCTTTATTTAGAATTTTTGCTTTAATATAAACCCAGTCCCCAACAAAAGCATGCTCAATTTTTTTATTATTAATATTTTCAAAAAAAAGATTTTGATTATCTAATTTTATATCACAGGCTGTTACGTTATTTACAGTAATATCTTTTTTTGCAGGATTTGACCATGTTAAGTCCTGATTTTGAACATAAAAAGAAACTCGCCACACACCTGTAGATAAATCTTTATATGAAAAGCTTTTTGATGTTGATATTAATAATGATTTACCAAAGACAATTCCATTAAATAGAGGAACAATTTCCCATCTATATGAACTAAAATTATCCTCAGGTTCTGCATGCCCTTTAAAATATACAATTTCACCCTTTGAAATTATTATTGGATCAATAATGTCAATTACTGCGGTTATATTATTTGCCTGAGCGTTAACAAATGTATATAGAATAAGGCTTATATATAAAAAACATATTTTTTTATTAAAATTTTTACTGTAAGGCATTAATTACTCCCTATAACTTCAATTTACTATTATCGTCCAACTTTGGTTTTTAGGACTGACACGTACAAACACAGAATTACACTTAAGATAATTGGAAAAACCAAAGTTTGGGCAATGAAGTATGCTAATATTCCATTTTCATGAAAGTTTATTTAGAAATCTTGCTGACAATCTTTAAAGCATTTATTGCTTCTTTTAAGTCAATTTTATTATCAATTGAAATATCAAATTTTTTAATTATTTCATTATATTTTTCCTCAATGCTGGTGCATTTACAATTATCAAGGTTGATTGTAGAAAGTTCTATTTGATTTGATGAAACAATAATATTTTCAATAAATTTATCTTCAAAATAGTCAGATACAACTTTTATATTATAAGTTCCTTTTTTAAGATTAATCAATTCAAAATTTCCATTAATATCAGTTGAAGCATTCTGATCTGTTTCTAATATTTTTATATGTGCTCCTGAAACAGGTGTTGAATATCCAACAATTGACGTACCAACACTTCCTTTGATTGAACCTGAATATGCAACTAAAGACAAATTTAATTTTATATAGTCAACACTTGTGTTATCACCAATAATAATATCTAAAATGCCATATTTTTGTATATTTATAAGCAGTTTTGCCTGTTCATTATCAAGAGGTGATAATGAATATAAAAGGTCAAAACTTTTATTTGAATTATATTCATAGTTTATTTGATCTGCAATATTTATTGTTAAGACTTCATTTTGAGAGTTTAAAATATTTTCAAATGACGATAAGGTTATTGTATCATCCATGCAGTTGTCTGATTCAGGCATGATGTGAAATAAAATACTGGCATTACAAATAACTTCTCCTTTATTCAAATCTGAAAGGCTTTCAATAAAAAATTCATTACTGCCATTATTATCATATGAGCTGGTATATGTATCTCCAGAATTTAAAACATATTTTATAAGATTTGGATCAGGATTTGAATTTTCAGTATTTTCATTATTAAAATTATCATTAATTCCATAAGTTATTTCATAATTTTTTGTTGAAAAATCATTTTTAATAATACGAATGAGAATTTCGTATGAATCAGTATTTTTTAAACCATCTTCACCAATTAAAATTATCTTATGTAGTCCAGGGCTTAGATTTGTTGCGGTTATACTTTTTCCCTCACCTAAAAAGCCGTCAATATTAGATGACCATGTAAATGTATATGGTTGTGTTGTTTGTGTTGCTGTTGAGTTAAAAAATATAATATCATCATATTCAAATTCAGAATTATTTTCAGGCTCTGTTATGCTAATATTAAATATTTTATTATCTTGATTAAAAGGATCATTAATAAATCTAATTTCATTTTCATCAAGAGCTCTGTCAAAAATTGCAACATCATCAATAAGGCCATACCACCCCCATCCTGGTATATTATCTCCATCAGGGTCATGGCTTCCAATATAAACTGGTCTGTTATCATAGGAAATTTTGCCAGAAAACTGGCATTCATCGACTTTTGAAGCGTCTATATATAATTTTAAATAATAGCCGTCCCATGTTGCAGCAATATGATGCCATGTTTGTAAAGAAGGCGGTTTTGTACTTACTGAAACATATTCACCATCCTCACTTAAAAGATAAAAAAATATACGATTATCATTATAGAATAGCGAATATGAAGCATTATCTCCTTGTTGAAATGCTTTAACAATTATTGCCGATGGTTTCCATATCCTGGCATTTATAGCTGCTGAAACAGTTATTTGATTTTCAGGCTGTAATTTATCATCACCAGGAATAGTTATATATGATGCTGAAGGATTATCTTGGCTTTCACCAGTATTTTGAAACTCAAGACAAGAGTTTTCATTTCCGAATCTGTCAGTTTTATATTGAGCATTGAATAAAATTCCATTATTATCATTTATACTGATATCATTTGCCTTATTTTCAATATCTAATGGATAAAAAGCACAAATTCCACCAACGCTTAAAATCACATATTTATCAATTTCTGTATCGCTTTTTAATAATGAATGAGCTAAGTCAAGACAAAAAGCATTTTTAGTCAAAAATGTGCTTGATATTGTACAATTTATAAGTATAAACAATATTAAAAATGCCAGATATCTAAAAATTATTGAGCATTTACTTATCGCCATTTTCTCTCCTGTTAAAACATTAGTATTATATTCGGGCTTATGAACAGGTTGGGGGGAGAACTATTCCAAGCGCTGAAAGCGCGAATTAATATACAGATTTTGTTATAAAGATTTTGGTAAGGCGCCATTAATCGCATTAATGACCAGATTGCTGCCTTTTCTCAAGAGTTTCTAAAAGTTTCCATTGTACTACAGGAATATCTAATAAAATATTTGCAGGTATTTTATAAAGGATTGAATCTTTTATAGCTTTTATAGTAAATACAGAACTGGATTCTTTTAATACAGTTTCTTCTCTACAAAAATCTCCAGATTTTAGATTATCAATAATTCTTGTTCCAGAAAATAATTGTAATTCCCCTTCATAAATCATAATAAGGTGTGGATGTTCATCATAGCTAAGATTAACGCCTTTTTTAATTAAAACCTTTTTCATATTTTGAACAATCAAAGTTTGAACAGGATATGACACCATTTCACCGAATAGCCATGTATTATGTAAATATTTAATTTTATCAAGTTTACTTTCAATTGAAGCATGCAATTCATTACGTTTAACAAATTCAATATATAAATTACTTGGTATTTTAAGAGCCCAAACATAACTGCTTGCACAATAAGTTTCAAGGGAAGGAGCTTCTATTAAACCTGATAATTCTCCAACCAGTGATCCTGCATATAAAACTCTATGCACACCTGTTTCTGATCTTATCATTTCAATAGTGCCAGTAAGTAAAAGATAAATAAATTTATTTATAAAGCCCTGTTTTATAAGAATTGTACCAGCATTAAATGAAGCAACAGGGCAATTTAAAAGGATTCTAAGTTCTTCAATAGGAGCATCTGGAAAATATGCATGTAAGTACTTAAATGCATATCTCATTGTATGATCCTGATTTGTTGAAATAAGAACATCTACCATTCCAAAAGGAGCTCTTGATCCTATTTCTTTTTGTTCGTCAGAAAATTTTAAAGCTGTATGTGATAATATAATTTTATCTGATTTATCAGATTTAAAGTCTTCAGCTTTTCCATGAATTAAACCGCCGCCAACATCAATTTTTTTCAAATTAGCAGGCATTAAATACTCATATTTTACTTCATCAAATAATTGTTTTGTTATACCAGGCTTTGAGGGATCGTCTTCTACCATATTTTCTAAAACTTCAAGACCAGTTAAATCAGCAAAATGTGAATATGTTCTATATCCGCCATCCCAAACAGCTCTAAAAGTAAAAATGCTTGTTTCAACAGGATGAGGGGAAAGAATTGGTCTTACTTCAAGACCATTTATATTATTCCATTTATTAAAGTCTAAAATATGAATATTAAAATATTTATCTAATTTATCATTATCCCAGCACATGAGACTGCATAATTTTTTTGAAACAGAAGCTTTAACCAGATCAGTTGCATAATATTTAATTTTATGATCTGCTCTGATTAATGTGGTAATTCCAGCAAAATGGTCATCATGAGCATGTGTATGAAAAATACCTTCAACTTCATTTATACTTATACCAAGAGCTGTAAGGGTATGTAAAAGGTTGGGGCCTGCATCTATCAAATAAATACTTCCTTGAAACAATAAAATACTTGCCATGCTTGGTCTATTAATGTCCCATCCATCACCTTCTCCAGAATGTATAACTGCAAAATATTCTCTTTTTATTTGATGAAATCCCAATTCAAAAGGCGGGTCATATTCTTCATTTGGTTTTAAATTTAAATCAACAGTTGCTTTTTCGCCTTTATATTCGAATTCATATTTATTTATTCCAATGCGTTTAATAAATACATTATTTCTAATCTCAACAGGCTCATTATAAATAATTCTACAATCTAAAAGCTCTTTTGTTTTTTTAATACTGCCAAAAGCAAACTTTGTTTTCATTCTCATAATTTTTTCAGCAATATCATCATTTGCACCTGCTTTTTTTAGTTCATCAACTGATGTAAGCCCATAATTACCTCTGTAAATATATTCAAGCTGCGCATTTATTTGTTCTTCAGTGCCTATTAACATAGGCTTAATACCTGTATTATTGGGATGATTAGGGATAATCATACCCTGTCTGT
>Ga0272440_1002902_pt1 | contig 13108 bp, 12 predicted proteins | sample SSMMMBAug17_FD_192440 | JGI IMG/M metagenome (GOLD analysis project Ga0272440, IMG submission 192440) | Marine sediment archaeal communities from Little Sippewissett salt marsh, Falmouth, MA, United States - SSM-MMB-Aug17 | ecosystem: Environmental > Aquatic > Marine > Wetlands > Sediment ...
CGGATAGATCGTAGTAATCGAAATTCAACCAATGTCCGAAACCAATGTAGGGGCGAACCTTGTGTTCGCCCTCCGAACAACAATCGTTTGCGAGCCTATGTCCGAGGAAAACGTTTCTAATTCATTTTCGAACATAAGTTTGATACCGGTTTTTGTCCGGAGGGCGAACATAAGGTTCGCCCTTACATTGGTTTTGCTCATTGATTTGATTCCGATTTTTGTTCGAGGCGAACATAAGGTTCGGCCAACCAGACGAATAACAAAATATTTACTATGATCTACCCGAAAATTTATGATCGCTTACTTATAGACCTATCCGCGGATACAATATATGAATAAGCAATTTGAAAAATATGATGATTTTCTTGGGCTATCGTCTGATCAAGTACACAGAATGATTTATTATCCATTTCAACGTACTGATGATATAGTCCAACTAGACCCTAAGATTGAAAAAAGAATCATAGATAAAGCTCCAATTGTAAATGAGGTATTATTTTTCTTAAACCGTTTGCACGAGCTTGAGCCACTAAAAGCCACTGCAAAAGGATTCTTATCCCAAAAATTCGTAAAAGAGCTTAATGCACAAATATGTTCAGAAGAATATATTGTTTCGATTCGATCTGAAATGGATTCTCTGCATTTGCATTCACTTCGTATCGTTATTAGAGATGCAGGGTGGATAAAATATCGCAACAGGGCTTTTTCTCTGACCCAAAAAGGACAAAAAGTTGTTGAGACAGGATTGACTGGATTATATTTTATTAAGCTGTTTCAGGTCTATACCCAAAGATTCAACTGGGCTTATAAAGATGGATATCCTGATATCAATGTCATTCAAACCAGCTTTGTTTTTTCACTCTATATGTTATCAGTTTTGGCAAAAAAAAGTATTCAAGCAGAAGATCTTGGAAAACGTTTTATTAAAGCGTTCCCTATGGTATTAAACGAAATAGAGATTAGGCAATCAAGCAAACCAGAAGAAACAGTGATTTATGCGTTTTCGTTAAGGTTCATCGTACGGTTTTGTGAATATTTTGGATTTGTTGAAATCCGTCGTGAAAAGGGGAAAAACTATAGAGACAAACTGTTCATTAAAACCACTGATCTTTTCAACAGTTTTTTTCAGTGGTTTATTTAAGGCACAATACTGTATAGTGAGATAATTTTTTCTCCTCGGACATAGGTTTATTTTCAGGGCAAACACAAGGTTTGCCCCTACAGTTCATTTTCGTACATAGGTTTCTTATGGCTATTTGTTCAAAGCGGGTAATGATTTCTGCCAGGCTATGCCAGATACTATTTGAAAAATCTTTTTTGTTATGTTATGTATTATTATATGAATGCTCGAAAAATAACGTCCCCATTTTCAAAAGTCAGACAGGTCAGACAAGTCAGACTGGTCTGACCTGTCTGACTTTACCAATGGGGAAATTATTTTCAGAGCATTCCTTAGTAAATGAGTAAATGAGTTATTAAGTAAATTAGAGAATATTTTTTAGTGTATTTTATCTGTTAAAGGAAAATATTATGGAAGAAACTGTAAAATTAATCATAGAGGATGAAACAATTGAGCTTCCTGTTATTTATGGCAGTGAAGGGGAACGAGGAATAGATATTTCAACACTCAGACAAAAAACAGGTTATATTACAATGGATCCGGGGTTTAAAAATACGGGAAGTTGTATGAGCAGTATTACTTATATTGATGGTAAAAAAGGAATTATGCGCTATCGTGGCATCCCCATTGAAGAATTGGCAAAACATTCATCTTTTAGAGAAACTGTTTATCTGTTGGTAAATGGTATACTTCCAACAAAGCAAGAAATAAAGGATTTTTCCAACCTGCTGAACGAGCATTCAATGGTGCATGAAGATATGCAAACATTTTATCAAAATTTTCCTCGATACTCTCATCCAATGGGCATTCTGTCATCAATGGTGAATGCGCTTCAAAGTTTCTATCCCGCACTGAGAACATCTTCAGATGAGGAACGAATCAATCTCATTGTAACACGACTTATTTCAAAAGTACGAACACTCACAGCAATGTCTTATAAAATATCAAGAGGTCATAAAGTCATCTATCCAAAAAGAGAATTAAGTTACTGTGAAAACTTTTTAAATATGCTGTTTGATTCACCTGTAAAACCCTATGAAATCGATAAAACCAAAGTGTCTGCTTTAAGTAAATTTCTAATTGTTCATGCAGATCATGAACAAAATTGTTCAACGGCTGCTGTGCGAATGGTTGGAAGTGGTCGAGTCAATCTCTATGCTGCGATTTCTGCTGGAATTTCTGCTTTATGGGGGCGTTTACATGGCGGAGGCATACAGGCAGCTTTTGAAATGCTGGAATTAATAAATAAAGAAAATGGCAATATTGATAGTTTTATCCAACGCCATAAAAATGTGCATGATCCCTTTGAACTGGATGGTTTTGGGCATCACATTTATGAAACAGTTGACCCACGATCTATTATCATGAAAGGTGTTTTTGAAAAACTCTTAAAAACCATGAATGTTTCAGATCCATTAATTGATTTAGCACTTGAACTGGAACGTAAGGTTATGATTGATGAAGAACTACAGGCACAAAACTGTTTTCCAAATCATTATTTTTATAGTTCATTGGTGCTTTATTTAATTGGGATCCCCAAAAATATGCATACATTGCTGTTTGCAATCGGTCGTTTACCAGGATGGATTGCACAGTGGAAAGAAGGTCACGACGACCCTAAATGGAAAATTGCCCGTCCCCGTCAGATCTATATTGGATCGGAAAATCGAGACTATGTATCTATTGGACAACGTTAGTGTAAAATTTTTCAATCGAACAAGTCGGACCCGTTTGACCTGTCCCGCTTGTTCGACTTATGCAAGGGCACATTTCTAAAAAAGGCCAAACTGAGAAATATTAATTGGTGTAATTGTGCCACTTTGATCAACCATTTCCAGTAAAACTTTTCCAGTGTTTTCTGATTTCTGACCGGAAAGATCGTAAACCTCAGATGTTGTTTTTAGAAAATCCATAGCAGAAATACATGCTTCAGGCGGCATAACGCCAGTATTTTTAATCATCCCGCGTTTCATCATAATCGCACCAACAGCAGCAGGAATGCCCGTGCCTTCGCCAAGTCCCTCACTTTCAGAAACCAAATGAAAACGATATTCTTTATGTTCACTATCTTTTATCCCTTTTGCGACCACTGAGACACAGCCCCGAGGTTTACTCAAACCCGCAGATTTGAGAATTTTTTCACGTTCTTTTAAAATGTATGCAACTGCAAAATCGTAAGGTATAACGGCTTGGCCTTTGACTTCAACTGGATCTTTACTATTAAAGCCCAGACCACAAAGATCTCGGGTCAAGTTATAATATTCATTTGGAATAACAGAACCTTTATTGGTAACCTGTTTTAAGTTAATGTATTGCGGAAGGGTTACCTGTTCTGGGTGGGGGTATGGATAGATTGGCACTTCCCCAATTAATGGAAAATCAAATGTCTGCCTCAAAGAAATACCATCATCTTCGAAATATTTAACATATTTCAGTTTGCCATCAAGGTACATCGGGCAGTCGATTGTCATGCAATGAAACCGATGTCCTATAACACCTTCTCCCTCAACTGCCTCACCACCATGGGTGTGAAAGATATCAATAGAGTGGGTAATATCAAGCAATAATTCAGATGCCAGTTTTCCAAGAATATTTGTAATCCCGGGTGAATTACCCATTCCTAGAACAATTTTACAATCTTTTTGTCTGACTTCATCATCCATTGCTAGAATTTCAAGTGTGACATCCACGTCGTCACAAACATCAATGTAGTCAATCTGTTGTTCCAGCACTGCGGCCAGTATGGGCTTTACTGTTGTATAGAATGGGCCGACACAATTCAGCACAATATCGCAATGATGAATTGCTTTTCCAATACTTTCAGGATCAAGTACATCAACAAAGCATGCAGTAACATTGGGTGCATTGATTTGATCTGCAAGTTGTTTTGCACCAACATGGTTGTAATCTCCAATAATGATTTGATCAAAATCATTGCTTTTATGTAAGGTTTTGACTGCAACTGAGCCGACAGCACCATTTCCACCTAAAACGATAATTTTTGCCATTATGACTCCTTTATGGATTTTTTGGATTCTTTGTTCTTCAATTTTCAAACATTCATCAAAAATTCAACGCACCCATTACTTATTCTTGCCCAGGCGCCTATTGGAAACGTATAATTTGGCAAATCATGCCCGCATTCATAATTTGCATACACGGGAATATCGTTACCAAAGGATTCCAATATCAATTCATGAATAATATCAATTTCTCCACAATTTTTAAAACTCCCTAGCAAAACGCCTTTTACATTCTCAAAAAAACCAGACAGGCGCATATGTGTTAGCATTCGATCAATCCGGTAAGGTGCTTCTCCGCGATCTTCTAAAAACAGAATACCATCCTGGAAAAAAGTTGTATATTTTGTCCCAATTGTATGACACAGTGTTGTCAAATTTCCACCCCACAATCGACCGATAACTTCTTGTTTGCATCCTTGTGAAAGTACAAATATATTCTCTGAATGGGGCATTTTCTTTGGAAAATATTCAGTCAGCGCCTTGTAAAATGATTCAATTGTTTGATTATCAGCATCTGCTAACATCGTTATTACAGGACCATGAAAGGTCAGCCACTCATAATGAAATGCAAAAAGGTTCAAAATTGGCGTGATATCACTAAAGCCGATGATGCGCCTGGGTATCGTTTGTATTTCAGATAGTTGAAAATGCGGCAGCATCCGAAGGCTGCCAAAGCCTCCTCTTGCACATACTATTGCTTGAATGTCATCTCGCAACAATAGATTTTCAAATGTCTTTGCGCGCTGTTTGTCATTTCCTGCAAGATAGCGCTTTCGATCATAAATGGCCTTTGGAATCTCTACTTGAAAGCCCATCTCTTTAAGCACTGATATGCCTTTATTCAGTTTTTCAATATTAAATGATGCTGCAGGTGCAACAACTCCAATTGTATCGTTGTATTTTAATGGTTTTGGAACAATAATCTGGGTCATAAGTTCATTTCTGTAACGACATCATCAAGGTCTTTCTCATTAATGTCTGGAAATAATTTATCAACATCGTAAATAATTGCCGTGTCATCACCATCTTTCCAAACACCCTCAATATAATAATCCATTTTGGGAAAAATACTTTTTGCTGAATATATTTGTTGGGATGAAAACTCAACAATTCCCTCAACAGAATCAACGATTACCGCTATTGTTCCTGTAGCTGCTGATGAAATCAATAATCGATCATCAATATCCATTTCTTTTGATGGTAAAAAAAAGCGTTTTCGCAAGTCAAAAACCGGAAGAATACGACCTTCCATATTGATCAACCCAATCAAATAATCAAGAGATTCAGGTACTTTAATCAGCTCAATTGCTCGGATTACTTTTTCAACGTTTTCCAATCGGATAGCAAAACGCTGGGAATCAATCCGAAAAACAAAAAATTGATTATTATTATCAGAATTGTCTGTCATAATGATTCTCCTGACGCAATGAAATCGGTGGTGACAAAATTTCATGATAAATCATAGCTTTTTCAGCATTTATCCGCTTGAATTGTGCGCTTTTAGAAATTCGCTTTTTTGGTGGGGAGGCAATTTTTATTTTTTCTGCTTGAATACCAGGCGTCGTATATTTATCAGGAGTAATAGCGGGAGATTCAAGTTCTTCATAGTATTCATGCGTATCTAGTTTTTCCCATTCATTTTCAGTCGTTTGTGGTAAATTATCATTCCAAGGATTATCTTCAATACGTTCTTCTAAACTTCGTATCCAATCAACGATATAATCCTTAATGCTTTGTGGTTTTGACGATGTCTTTTCTGAGGTATTATCAGGAACATTCTCCACAAATTGTTTAAAAATCCATGATAACACTCTGCCAATTATGACAATAACGAAAATAAATAGAAATATAAAATCTCCAATATCCATAAGCCTCCCTTTGCGATCGACACTTTTCTAAATTATAACGATTTATTGCTTTCATCTTCAGAGGTATCAACCATCGCATCTTTTCCAATTTGTGAACGCATCTGTGTGTCAGCCATAATATTTTTCATTTTATAGTAATCCATAATTCCCAGGTTTCCTTTTCGAAAAGCCTCAGCCATTGCCATGGGGACTTCTGCTTCAGCCTCAACTACTTTTGCACGCATTTCTTCAACTCTGGCTTTCATTTCCTGTTCAGCAGCATAGGCCATTGCTCGTCGTTCTTCAGCTTTCGCCTGAGCAATCTTTTTATCTGCTTCAGCTCTGTCTGTTTCAAGTTCTGCACCAATATTCTTACCAATATCAACATCTGCAATATCAATAGAGAGTATTTCATAAGCAGTTCCAGAATCAAGACCTTTCGAGAGAACCGTTTTGGAAATAGTATCGGGATTTTCCAACACCTGTTTATGTGAATTTGCAGAGCCTATGGTTGTAACAATTCCCTCACCGACACGTGCCAGGATTGTTTCTTCACCGGAACCACCAACCAGACGATCAATATTTGCACGAACTGTAACACGTGATATTGCTTTCAACTGAATACCATCTTTTGCCATTGCAGCGACCAAGGGGGTTTCAATAACTTTTGGATTAACACTCATCTGAACAGCTTCAAGAACATTTCGTCCTGCAAGATCAATTGCCGCGGCACGATTAAAATTAAGCTCAATATTGGCTTTATCAGCAGCAATTAAAGCCTGAATGACGCGCTGTATTTCGCCGCCAGCCAGATGATGTGATTCCATTTCATTGGTAGAAATTGAAATGCCGGCTTTTACTGCCATAATTTTGCATTCAACAATTAATTTGGGAGGGATTTTTCTGAATCGCATAAATATAATATTGAGTAAACCAACACTGGCGCCTGAAACCAATGCCTGCACCCATAGCGATATGGATGATCCCACAAAGTAAATTAATATAAACAGAGCGACAATTAACAATACAAGAATCAATTGGGTTAATCCCATAATTTCCTCCTGATAAAAAGGGTTAAAAAGATTGGATAAATTTTTTTTCTAATAGAAAAAGTATAGCAAACTAATTTGCTTAGTCAACAAATAAATAGATACAATTATTATGCCTTATTAGGAATACATATATATATATCAAGTTCCACATTTCAGAAAGAGTTCATTTTGAACCTGGATTACGCTGATTATGTTGCGAGTTTTATTATGTTGCGAGTTTTTGTACACTTAAAATTTTTTATTAGAGGCACAGAAAAAATATCAAAGCACAGAAAAATCAAGAAAACACGTAATAATAATGCCGACAATCGACGTCTAAGGAATGCTCTGAAAATAATTTCCCCATTCGGTAAAGTCAGACAAGTCGGACAGGTCAGACCAGTCTGACTTGTCCGTTTACCAAAATTCATCTTTTTTCAATGTTTATCTCTAAAAAGTCTGACTTTTTGGGGATACGCTCTTTTTGAAATATAAAACATAACAGAACAATCATTCAGTTTTTTTCGAGCTTTCTAAATTAAAAAGTTCAATCTTCCTTTAAAATATTTTTATCGTATGATATATTTTTTCATTCATATAGAAAAATAGGTTTCGAATTTTATTATTCGAGCATACATCAATCCCAAACAAGGAGCGCATATGGCAAAACAATTAGTTTTTCAGACAAACCAACAAGAGAATCCATGCGATATCATCCGCCTTGACCGCAAAAAGCTCTATGGCTGGAAAGATATTGTTGCCATTGGTCCTGATGGCAATGAATGCATTCGCATGGACATTGATGAAACCGGATCATTTATTATCCCAAAAGGGGGGAAAGCACTTGGAAATATTGGAGAAAATGGCAAATGGGTGGAAAAAGCAGACCTAAAAGCTGTGGACAGCACCGGCAAACCTGCAAAACGAATACCCAGCTCATTTGATTCTCCCATTCAATTGGGCAATACCGTTACAATTGAAACTTATCTGGACCACACGATTGATGCTGTTTATGTGATTAAACCGGATGATAATATAAAAGAGCGATTAATCAAAACCATTCGTTCGGCTGATGGTATATTCACGTTTTTCTTTAATTACCGACCAGGCTACGAATCTAAACCAGCTTTTCTTATTGAAACTAAAGATGTGCTTTATATGCTCGTGGGAACGCCTTCAGAATTCGAATTTATCGGCCTTGAACAGATGGCAGACTTGAATGTGAATGACGATGATGATGAAGATTTCAGTATTGAAGACAATTTGGATTTTGGCAGCATGTAAGAAACATTAAGGAGGTAAATTATGAGAACAATCAATATAGCCAATGAAAAAAAACGTGATGCTCGTGTCAGCTTTGAAGGTCATCGATATCAAAGTGATATCTCCTATGTGCTTGATGATGGCACGTCCAGAAAAACAGTCAAAGTATTGAAAACAACCCTTAACGAAAGCCTTTCTACATTACAGAATCACTACGAGTCAATGACTGATATTGCAAATGCGATTATTAAATCCGATCCAGAAGTTAATCCAGAAGTTACTGGAATCATGCTTGATAACACCAAAAAACTGTTTGTCTCAAAAGATAGTAAAATTGTTTATGGCGTTGATTTATTCGAAGTCAGCAAGCGCCCTGATGGCACAGAGAAGGATAGAAAGTTTCATGAACGTCCATTGGCCAATGTCAATTCAGAAATACCTATTCGATGTACTGGTAAGCGCATTCCAAAAGATAAGGCTATCAAAATGTTTGTTTTTTCAAGAAAATATCAGATGAAGCATGTCAATGGTTTAACCTATGATTTTTTGTTTGATATGGCAAAATCCCTTCATGAGGACAATGCACTTATGCTGATTGGCGGCGGCGCAAAAGGCACGGAGCCACTTGTTTTGTATCAAGGGGGTACGCCATATCGCGCCTTTCTTGAAGGTCGGATCAAAGGCGATAAATATTGTTTGATTCTTCATTTAACGCAGTTGGAACTAAAGGAGGTGTCATGATGAAAATCAACATCAATAAACTCAAAAAAACAAACAATTATCTTAAAGGCCACCTGGATTGTCTTGATGAAAGCATTCGAAATTTGCCAGGTGATTTCAAAAAAAAGCTGTCACAACAATTTCTTTCAGTCAATTCAACAGAAATTGACAGCCGGATCAAGGGGAATAAATTCTGGGTTTCTAAAAAAATGGATGGTCACCTTCAACTGGTCATTTTTGATGATGATCAAATATTTATGATTGGTCGAAATGGCACTGTCCGCATGAATATTCCCTGCCTTGATTATATGAAAGATCTGTTGCTGGAAAAAAATATTCAAAACGCCATTATTGCCTGTGAACTGTATGCTCAAAAAGAAGATCAACGCAGCCGTGTATATGATGTTATTGCCGCTTTATCTGAGTCGGACGCTTTGGATACCCTGGCATTGGCTGTTTTTGATATCGTTGAAATTGATGGACTAAAATTTCGCAGTATGGCGTATGAAGATGTATGGAAAAAGATAACGCATATATTTCCCTCAGATGGCAAGGTTCATGCTGTTGAAACACGCAAAGTCAAATCAAGGAAAGAAGTTCAGAAAATTTTTAATGAATGGGTTACTGATGATGGTCATGAAGGGCTTGTGGTGCGGGGAGAAATGCCCTTTATGTTTAAAGTGAAACCGAAATACACCTTTGATGGTGTTGTTGTCGGCTATACTGAAGGCATCAATGAGCATAAAGGAAAAATTAAATCTTTGCTGGTGGGTTTTTATCGGGAAAAAGATATCATTCAGGTCGCCGGAAAAGTTGGAACCAATTTCAGTGAAGATGACCGCCTGGAATTATTCGAATACTTTTCAAAAAAACACTGTGATTCCACATATATTGAGACAGATAATGATGGCATTGCCTTTCATATGGTTCAACCGGATACTGTTGCTGAAGTTGGCTGTAACGATATTATGATTGAAAATACCTATGGAAAACCATTGCCAAACAATCTGTTGAAATACGAAGATAACACATATTCTCGTTTTGCAACAGTTGCCGGGGTACGATTCATTTATCCGGTTTTTGAACGTATTCGAGATGACAAATCACCGGGACTTGATGATTCGGGTATTATGCAATTAAAGGATTTTATTGATCTGAGTACCCCGGAAAAACACACTGCAGCACTTCCCAAAAGTGAAGTTCTCATGCGAAAAGTCTATCAAAAAACCCAAAAAGATAAGATTATGGTTCAAAAATTCATGGTTTGGAAAACCAATAAAGAAGATATTGATCCCCGATATCCAGCATATGTTTTATTCTATACCAATTTTAGTTCCCAACGCAAGGAACCGCTTCAAACGGATATTCGTATTTCAAGCGACAAAGAACAGATCTTGGCACTGGCTGAAAGTTTTATTCTGAAAAATGTTAAAAAAGGATGGAAACTTGTATGATTAATCAACTCAATCTTTTTTTTGAAAATATTCATCAAAGATTACAAAGAAATAAATATTGGATTGTTTCAATGATCACATTACTGACGATATTTTTTGCAGCAGGCATGGATAAAGTGATTATTGATGAATCCATGGAATCTTACTTAAGAGATGATGACCCGGTCAAACTTGCTTACGATCGTTTCAGAGCATACTTTGGCAGTGATGAAAATTTGTATGTGGTTTATCGGTCGAAAAACAAAGATGTTTTTAGCGATTCTGCATTACAGGTTTTAAAAAAAATTCATGATGAACTTGTCAATTATCGGCTGAATATGTCTTCCGATGAAAAATCGCCACTGGATCATATCAAAGAAGTCAAATCATTGATTAATGTTAAATATATGGAAGCCCATAACGATGTGTTGTATTCCAGAAACTTTATTGGTGACAATTTACCTCAAAATGAAGAACAACGCGAAATGTATCGAAAAAAAGCCCTGAATCATCCAGATTATCCCAATCTATATGTATCAGAAAATTCGGAATATGGGGGTATTGTCATTCGAACAGATTTCAATGCAGAATCTCCCGCTCATTCCACTACAGAAAGCGCTTCGTCTTTTGATGATTCTGATGATCTTTTTGAAGAATCTGATGAAATTTTTTCTGAGACAATTCCCAAAGAGCAGATTTTTAAACTCAATAAAACAAAGATTGAAGAATATCCAGCTTTTGTTAATGCACTAAATCAAATATTTGATAAAGATGAGTATAAATCAGCCCTTGAGTTTTATCCAGTTGGGAATCCGATAATTATGGATTTTTTTGTTACAGAGGTTATGGCAGATATGTCTCGTCTTATGGGCTTGGTGTTGTTGCTCATTATTCTGGTTTTATATATATTGTTCCGGTCACTTTGTGCCATAATTTGGCCTGTGATGATCATCGTATTAACCATCATCTGGATCATTGGATTAGTAGGATGGTCTGGCATTCATATATCAGCCATGATCCAGGTGATTGTTTTTCTTGCTCTTGCTGTTGGTATTGCAGATACAGTGCATCTGTTATCCGGATATTTATTTTTTAGAAACAGGCAAATGTCTCATAACGATGCCATTAATGCTGTTTTGAAAAAATCAGGACTGGCCTGCCTGCTGACCAGTGTGACTACAGCCATTGGTTTGATATCTCTGGTTCTGGTTCCCATACAACCCATTTCTACTTTTGGTATTTTTGCAAGTATCGCTGTACTACTGGCATTTTTCTTTACAATTGTTTTACTGCCTTTGATGCTTGATTTGTGGGCACCCATTTCAAAAAAACAAAAGATCCAATCAGAACATGTAATTTTATCATTGATCAAACGAATCGAAACAATCAGTGTCAATCAGCCCAAACTGATTATTACAATATTTACAATTTTTGGCGGTATTTTGTTGTATGGATTTTGTCAACTCAAAGTGGATTCCAATTTTGTTGAGGTCATCAAGGAAACACTCCCCTTACGAAAAATTTATACCATCGTTGACAAGCAAATGGCTGGTACGACAAACATGGAAATCATGTTATCCTTTAACAAGGAAGATGCGTTGAAAGATCCTGAAGTCCTTTTGTGTATGGAAGACATTCAAAATCATATTAAAGGAAACTATGTTAAGCAGATTATCAAAACCATATCTCTGGTCAACGTTGTAAAGGAATCATATAAGGCACTAAACAATGATGATCCCCAGAAATATGTTATTCCTGCTGATGCCCACACTTTAAAACAGGTCTTGTTTTTATTTGGCAATGCCAATCCATCAGACCGCAGACGCCTTGTATCTGATGACTATTCACGCGCCAGGATCGGTGTTAATTCAGTAAATGTCAGCTCTTCTGAAGCAATTAAAATTATTGAAGAGATTCAGCGCTTTATTGATATTAAATTTTCTTCACTCAAAACCCGATATCCGGATTTAAATGTTCGATTAACAGGTAATATGGCCATGCTGGCAATCATGCTGGAATATGTCAGTTGGTCTCAAATTAAAAGTTTTAGCCTGGCACTGGGGACAATATCCATTGTGCTGCTTCTGGTTCTTGGCTCATGGAAAGCCGGTGCTGTCAGTCTAATTCCCAACTTATTTCCAGTGCTGACATCATTTGGATTGATGGGCTTTTGCAAGATTCCATTGGATGCGGACACACTTCTTGTTGCACCAATTATTATGGGGCTTGCTGTTGATGATACAATCCATTTCATGACCCATTTTCGTTTGGAAATGCAAACATATGGCAGTATTTCAAAGGCGGTCATATATTCAATACGAGAGGCTGGGCAGGCCATAACATTTACATCAATTATTCTTTCATGCAGTTTTCTAGTGTTTTTACTTTCATTTCATAATGGACTCAGTCATTTTGGAATTTTTTCTGCCATTGCCATTATGACAGCGTTGATTTCCGACTTGTTTCTTTTGCCAGCGCTATGTCAGGCGTTGGGGGTTGATTTTAATTATGATAATTAATCAAGAGCAAATTGCTTTACAATCACGCAACATGAATAATCATAGTTGGACGATAATATCGGATAGGTCTATAAGTGTATACATTTTTTTTCTTAGCCCTGAAAGGGCGGCAACATACCAGCCCAGGGCAACGCCCTGGGAAAATATATAAA
>Ga0272440_1002903_pt1 | contig 13105 bp, 9 predicted proteins | sample SSMMMBAug17_FD_192440 | JGI IMG/M metagenome (GOLD analysis project Ga0272440, IMG submission 192440) | Marine sediment archaeal communities from Little Sippewissett salt marsh, Falmouth, MA, United States - SSM-MMB-Aug17 | ecosystem: Environmental > Aquatic > Marine > Wetlands > Sediment ...
TTATCATGGGCTTCAACATGGAAATAATGATTCTTTAGATCACGAACCTTAAACTTGTCAAGAAAATTTACTGAAGTGACATTTTCAAGACCCTTTGATGTTTTATAAAGTTGAAGATCATCACGATCAGCGAAGACATACCATAAGCTCAGCATACAATTTTCTTCAGAAGCTTTATGTTCCCATAATTCAGAAGGATTTTTATATTTATGTGGGTCAGGTGCTTTTAAATATTCTCCATTACAAATAGCAATATCAAGAAAAAAAATAAAAGGCATGACGATTACAGTAATTAATTGTATTAAAATATTAATTTTTTTGGGGATCATGTTTCACCTCTAAATTATATGATGAATTTGGTTTAATAACAAATATTCATAAATTTGTCACATAAATAATTGATTTATTGACCGAGAAAAGTGTTGCATAGTATAGAATTTTTTGTTTCTTTTATTGGATTAGGGCTAATGATTTGATTTAATCTAGAATAAATCAAATCATCTGTTAAACACCAATAGCATTGACCATACGTTTTCTGGGCCAGATGAGACAATGGCATTCCACCGTAATCACCTATAATAATTGCATTAAATGATATCATTTCGTTGTTCATCTTATCGATATTAAATAAATCAACAAGATGCTGATTTGGAACGATTGTTGCTCTTTTTGAAGAGATCATATAAATAACTTTTTTATAACATTTTTTATTGTTTTGAAACGATGTAAAGGCTTTTTTAAGTTGTTCTGTAAAAGAACTATCTGCTTGAACCATTAATAAATCATAATTAATTGAATCAATTGATGATATATAGTTTAAATGATCATGGTATGCTGTTGCAATTCGAAATTGTTTTTTCTTTGAAATGGAAAACGTTTCCCATTTTATTTCATAAAGATATCTTTTTAGTGCAGAACAGGTTTTGATAAAAGCTCTTCCCTTTGGATCATCATCTGTTACGTCCATGATGATGAGAATCTGCTGTTCGGGTGTATTATTTTTTAGCTTTTGATTAAACTGTGTTGGAAATATCTCAAAAATACCGGTAAAATGATTAAAGACTGTATTGTAAATATAGCTCGGATGATAATAAGAGTATTGGGGTTGATTTACAAAAGGTAAAACTTCAGAAACATCTGGCTTTAAAGAACCAACTATAGCCCCATTTTCATAAATATTAAGTTGCCCTTTTGATTTGTGGACGTCAATATTCTCATTCATACAAGGCTTAAAATCAAATATCAGAGAATTGACTTGGGTTTTATCCTCAGATAAAAGAATTTTGCCATTGCTAAATAGTATCTGGTTTTCTATCCCAATATATCCTTGCTTAAAAACATCAATGGATAGCATTGGGTAAGAGTAATTCCACGACAAAAAATATGCTTTCCCATCATGATCTGTTTGACTTGATGTCAATATTGGATTCACCTTTGGAGTTTCAGGCTTTGAAAATATGCGTCCAAAAGAACCAAACATGCTAAAGATTTTATGCTGAGAAATTGATTGTTTCTTGTTAACGTTTAGTTTGACGTTGACATTAGCATTTTCGATGGATTTGCCTCTTGAATCTTTAACAACAATAGTTTTAATTAAAGGAAAAAGATTTATTTCAAATAATTGCTTATTATTTTGATCAGGTTTTGCATCAATTCTTCCAAATCGAGAGACGAACCTTACTTTTGTGGGATATGTTTCTGTAGAAAATGGAATTGTCGTTTCTTTTCCAGAAATTTTCAACGTTAAAATAATTATGTTTTTATGGCTTATTTCAATATATGCTATATTTTCAAGCGTATTTTTTATTAAGTCTATCCCTTTGATATGAACATAATAATTATTGCTGAAATAGAACAAATGGATTTCAGGACAATCTGGTTGATCTGGATCGTTAACGCCAATTTGAATTCTATCGGGTTTTTGATTACTGATGCTAAAATTGTTTCTGGATAACTTTTCGACATTGTTTTTTGAATTTTTATGAGTTGAGCGATAATGAAATTTCAATAGTTCTGGTCTGTTTTGAATCCCATGAACAAAAACATTTAGCATTATTCTAGACTGAGTTTTTGAAGGATATTTATCAGTCAACAAATACATGTGTTTTCCGTTTGAAACGGCCTCTTTTTGAAGACCTTTTTTTACAAACATTTTAGAATTCGACTGATAATAATTAAACGTTAATAATTTACCATGCCAGGTATTTTCTCTTCCTTTCTTCCACTCATTCTTTTTAATATCTCCTTCAATTTTTAACGAATCTAAATACTGGTTAACCATACCAATTTCATATCTATTGTTTATGTCAATTTCATTAAATTCAGGAGGGTGATTTATTGGCTTGGTTTCGAAATGTTGCATTTCTTTTTGAGAATCAACAATAGTTGCCTGTCGCCGCGCACATGCACATGCACATAAACAAATTATTATAAAAACAAAACAATAAAAAAAATAGAATGATTTTTTCTCAAACATTTGTATAATATTCCTTAATATGATAATAATTTCTTTGTAATTGCTCTTTAAAGATTCGATGAAAAATAATGCTTCATTGCAATCCTTAAAAAAACAACGCATAATAATGATATTAAAATAATATAAATTTTCTAGAATTTGAAAACTTATGAAACAAAGAAATCAAATGATTATATCAATTATTCATATGTCAGGGCCTTATAAACGAGAATCACAAGATTTTAATAAATTTCCAATTCGAATAGGCCGAATCCCTGAAAAATGTGATATCTGTTATCCACCAACTTTGACACATGTTAGTAGGGTACATGCAGAAATCACAAAAGAAGGAGAACGTTTCAAACTGACCGATCTAAATACTAAAAATGGAACTTTTATTAAAGGTAAAAAAATAACCTCACATTTTATCAAATCCGGAGATACGATATCTTTTGCAAAAAAAGGACCCAAAATCAGTATTCATGTTACAAAAAAAGAAATATCCCATCTTCCTGAAAGAATAGAAGAAACTCATCCCCCTGAGGATAAGATCATTATCGTTATAAATTATAAAACATATGATTTTCCTCTAAATAGAAAACCCATTTCAATTGGACAAAATGCGTCATGTAACTGCCAGATTGAAGATAATCGATTATATGATCATCATATGCAAATTAAATATGTTAACGACAAAATCATTATAACAGATCTAACAGGTCATAATAAAATATCAGTCAATCATAAATCTCTTGATGAAAATGATGAACATTTTCTTGAAATAGATGATTTAATCTCTTTAACTTCTGATGGTCCTTTTTTTCAATTTCATGATGGAAATCAACTGATTTATGAATCCTCTTTAGACCAAGAAAAACCGCAAAAAAAAATTACAGAAATAGTTATACCTGATCAGCTCCCTGACGATATTGTTCAAAAAAATTTAAACCGAGATCTCGTCAAAACAATTGCTGTCATTTCGATAGTTTTTTTTATTCTTTTTCTAATTATTGTCATCTTTAACATTAAATTAGAATAAACAACTCCAGTCCAATTACTCATTAATAATTTTCTTAAAAGACTCTTTTAAAGGATCAGAAAATGCTTCAATAGCGTCTTTTTTGATAATTTCCTGAAAAGCTGGGATACCTGAAAACTGAGTCACTTTTTCAATAAAATCATTGGTTGGCAAGACAGTTTTAAGAGGAGCTCTCAAAGTAACAACAGGCAAATTTCCTAAATAAGCTAACTTTACAATGTCTACTTTATAAGATAAATCTTCGAATAATTGAATAAACTCATTATGATTATTAAGATATACAACCAAAATTAAATGATTGAGTATGGTCTGCTTTATTTCCTCAACATTAATATTTTCTTCACCATTTACCATGTTGTTTATTCTTTGGAGTGAGCAATCTCCACTGTATGATATTGTCCATCTTACTGGCGAAGTTATTACTTTTTTTGCTTTTGAGCTATCAATTGTTAGATCATACTGGTATTTGTGAGCAGAGAGTTTATTATTCATAGAAGGTAGTGGAGGGTTCAATTTTTTAGTAATACCAAAAGGTGCCTCGCAAACTGAAGAAAACAATTGCTGAAGTTCAGCAAAAGCTTTGTCTGAGCCTGCAACATCATCTTGAACAGATGATTTAATATAAGTTCCAAAAAGTTTATTGACAGTAAAAAGAGGTTTAACCGTATCAAGATGCCTGATTAATCTTTTATCTAAAAATTTTACAACGTTGTCCGTTAATTCTCTTAACTGTAGAAAAGTTTCATTGTCAATTTCTTGTCTTTCAACTTCATATTTCATAATTTTCACCTGATTATTAATGTTTAAAAATTCGTAAAAGGCTTAAAAACGATTAACATATAAAAAGCCTGATAATTCTTCAATATGTTCACCCAAGATAATTGATGACGGATATCCTTTGACTTTAATAAAATGTGATGTGTCTTTGTTTATTTCATTTTGAACTATCCATGCAATATATTCATTTGTTTCTGAAGTCACTTTGATACCCTCTACAGGACTTTCTATGGTACATTGTTTAGGTAAAATTCCTCTATCGCCAACTCCCTGAAAAGTTATTTCTGCTCCTGTTACACCAAAAATCGAACCACTTTTCCATGTCTTATTTATTGGTCCTACTTCAAACCATTGTCCATAAGCAGGATTGACATGAACATTAATGTAATATTCTCTTTCTGTCTTTTGTATGGATTTATGCTTTTGAGAAATTAATTCTGGGCCAATAGTTTGTAGGGATAAAGGTAAAATGTCTAATGTCTTTAGGGGATCTGGTAACATTTCTGTCACTAAAGAATCTTTTTCTAATTTCAATAAAATAATTGGAAAATGAGCCCCTTTTTTTTGTTGAACAGCAATTGTCAGTAAAGAAATTGCATACCTGATTGAAAATCTTTGCAATTCTTCTGATGGCAAAAAAATCAACCATAATGAATAATCCTTGTTAATAATTTCATCATAAACATATTTCCATGACATGTTTTCCAGATCATCTTCCCAGAAATGGCCATTATGATTTATGGCATATTTGTTTAATGTGTCGGAAATTGTTGGAAGATAGTTTTGTAATGATTGAGATGATGTTAACCAAATATTTGTCATATTACTTTTCCTTCTGTTATTTACAAATGGATTCTAAAAAACTCATTTCGAAATCTCCATCTGCATTTATAGACATTTCTGCCCTTTTAGGTAGTGTTTGATTATTCATAACTTTTAAAAGTTGAAGTGAAATTTTAGGCAAAATTGTTCCATTCATAATATTATCAATATTTCTGGCACCATTTTCAACATCTATACATCGTTCGACAATCTTTTCAACAATTATATTCGAATACGTAAATTCAAATTTATGAGTTTCAGATAATCGTTTGATTAACTGATCAAGCTTAATTGTCACAATCTCTTTTATTGCATTACCATCAAGAGGTAAAAATGGTACAACTCTCATATGGGATATAAAAGAAGTACTAAACGCTTGTTTCAAAATAGGAAAAATTTCTTCATTAATAATGTCATATGAAATGTCATTATTTTCGGACAATTTAGCTATTGTATCGCCTGAAATATTACTGGTTAAAAAAATGACAGTATTTTTAAAATCAATTTGTTTACCTTCACCATCTGTCAAAAGACCTTTATCAAAAATTTGATAAAAAATATTTATCACATTATGATGTGCTTTTTCAATCTCATCAATCAATAGTACAGAATATGGGCGTTGCCTGACTGCTTCAGTCAATTTACCACCTTCACCGTATCCTTTGTATCCTGGGGGTGCACCTATCAATCTGGCGACTGTATGTTTACCATGAAACTCACTCATATTGAGTGAAATAACAGATCGTTCTCCACCGAATAATGCATCAGCAACAGCAAAACCTGTTTCTGTTTTTCCAATACCATTCGGGCCAACCAATAAAAAAACACCCGATGGTTTATCAGGATCTTTAATTCCTAAATTTGCAATGGTTAACTCTTTGACAATTTTTTGGATAGCAAATTTTTGACCTTTGATTCGTTTTTGAAGATTTTGTTCTAAGGAAAGTATCAATTCTGAATCATTACGTTTTATATTTCCAAAAGGTATTCCTGTCCAATTGGAGATAACTCTTGCAATTAAATCAGGATCAACTTCTATAGGAACTATGTGCGCGTTGTTCGTTTGTTTTTCATAATACACCTGCATTCTTTCTTGTAGTAATTGTTTATTTCTTTTTAGCTCTTCTTCTGAGTCTGAATGATATAATTTTTCCCTTAATTCTATTATATCAAGAACAAGCTTCTTTTCTATCTCCCATTGTGAAGTTAATGACTTTATTTCAATTGAAAGATCGTTTATTAAATTATCGATTGCAATTAATCGAGATTCATCCACTTCAATGTCATTCAATTGGTCCCTGAGCAATGCTTTTTTTTCTCTTTCAAGAGCCTGTATCATTCTTTCTTTATATACAATAATTTCTGGTTTTGATGAAAGAAGAATTTTTAAACGTGCTGAGCTTGTATCAAGAACATCAATAGCTTTATCTGGCAAAAATCTTCCGGATATGTACCTTTTTGACAATTCGGCTGCAGCTTTTACAGCATCATCTCTTATAATAATACCATGTTTTTTTTCATAATTTTCTTTTAACCCTCTTAAAATAAGTGTGGTAACAGCAACAGAAGGTTCATTTAACTTAACAATTTGAAATCTCCTTGCTAATGCAAGATCTTTTTCAAAAAATTGTTTATATTCAGACCATGTAGTAGCTGCAATAGTTCTTAACTCACCTCTTGCAAGTGCTGGTTTCAATAGGTTTGCGGCATCGTTTCCTCCTGTTTTATTTCCTGCTCCAATAATAGTATGAGCTTCATCTATAAACATTATTATTGGCTTTAAAGATGTTTTAACCTCTTTAATAACAGATTTCAAACGATTCTCGAATTCTCCTTTTACACTCGCACCAGCCTGCAAAAGCCCCATGTCTAACCCAAGAATTGTTATATCTTTCAAAAAGTCTGGAACATCACCCTCTGTGATTCTTAAGGAGAGTCCTTCCACAAGTGCTGTTTTGCCAACACCTGCTTCTCCAACAATAATAGGATTATTTTTCCTTCTTCTTGCAAGTATATCTATCATCTGACGAATTTCACTATCACGTCCAAATACAGGATCAATATCACCAGCAATTGCTTTCTCTGTAAAATTAATACAGAATTTGTTTATTGATTCTGTTGATGAGGTGCTTGTATCATTTTTTAATTCTTTTGTGTCTTGATGAGAATAAATATGATGTTCTATAGATTTTTTTAAGATTAAGTCAAAATCTAATTTCATCTTTTCTTTATTTACTAATTTAAAGAATAATAAGAATTTATCATTTGTATATCTTGCAGATTGATTAATATAAGAAAACAATAAATGGCCAGATCGAATAGATTGATGGTTAAAATCTATAGTTGCAACTACCCATGCATCTTTAATCCATTCCATTAAAAAAGGATTAAAAACTGGCCGAGATGAATTGCCTTTTATCTGCTCACTCATAGATTGGTATAAAATATCGAGAAATTGATCATTATCAAGATTAAAATGTTGAAATATTAATTGAATATCTGCATCAGCTTTTTCAATCAATTTAATTAAAAAATGTTCTATTGTTATCTCGTAATGTGTTTTAGAAACACATAATTCGGTGGATGCTTCTAAAGCATTTGTACAATAATCATTTAATTTTTCAATTAATGACTTAATATCAATATTCACAATTGACATACCTTTCTTTATTAAATTGTTGCAAAAAGAACCCTTTTAGAGAATAATTTGTCACCAGAAAAGATCCATGTATTTAAGCCTAATTGAGAAGAATCTTCCTTACCCAGGATAAAAGAACTGGAAACTTCAGCGATGATAATCTCAATATCATATTCAAAAGGCTCAGATACGAATAGATCAGTAAAAAATAATAGTTTTTTATATTGAAGCCCGCCTGGAAAAAAATCAGTGTAAGAATCTTTTGTAAGTGGTCCAATTTGGATTCGAAATTTGCTTGAGCGGTTTGGAATAATCTCTCCTAAATACAACTCTTTGCCAAGTTTTGAAGATGTCTCTCCTAAATAAAATTTTTGATGCTCTGGTATTCTATTTTCCTTATAAATGAATAATTTAATCTTTATTGGAACATTTAATGTATTATTTAAAAAGATCTGTAGCCCCAAAGCAGATCTCGGATGTTGATTCAATAATCCAGTACATGATATTAACTGTAAAGGATTTGATAATAAATTATTTAAATTGTTGCCTCCAAGCCCTGATAGACATAAAAGTTTTTCAATATAATCATGATTATGTCTTTCGATAACCTGGAAAGGAATAAAATATTTTTGCATACTGCTATATAATAAATCATAAAGCCTCTGATTAAAAGCGTCAAAAAAATCTTTTACAACATATTCACTATCAATCTCATCTTTAATAAGAGATTCTGTGTAAAATAAAGGTAATGGCGTAAAAAAACCATAAAGACTCAAAAAATTCATTATTATTAGAAAATAATTGTCTTTTTCTTCAAATTTTTCAACATCAGCCAAGGGAAAACTTAATGATAAATTCGCTTTAATTTTTATCTGTTTATTTTCAAAATATTTATTTCTTATAAAGTAGTCAATCAAGCGCATAATTTGTTCAAAAGAAAATGTATGACCTTTTGTGATTAACTCATTCATAACCCTTTTCTGATTTTCCATTTCTCTAACAAAGTCGTCAATCAAGTTCTTAGTTTGTTCAAAAGAAAAACTATCGCCTTTTTTTCTGTTAAAGTCATCAATCAAGAGCTTAATTTCTTCAAAAGACAATCTATCGCCTTTTTTGATTAACTCTAATGAGTTAAGTGGAGGACAAATGGATTGCCACTGATTCACGTCTAATTTTATATCAATATTTGTAACCCCTTTCTGATTTTTCATTTAATAAAAACCTTTATGAAGAAATTCTAAATTTAATTAAGTAACACATTACAACTATTTTTGAATGATTGTAATTATTAAAATATACATAGTTAGTGAGTTGTTAAAGTTAAATTTGAATACGTTCTCCAATTTTGGATTTCCATTGAAAAGAGATATTTTTTGAACGGACATCTTTTAATACTAATTTGGTAAAAGTATTTAATGAAGCATAAGAACTTATAAAAAAATTTAATATACATCCAAATAGATAAAAATCTCCCTTTGACATAAAAAAATCACTGTTTGCTTCAATAGTTATTTCTTTTCCCCTCATCATAACTCCGTCAACGATTTCATCAAAAGGTTTGGAGGATACCTTTTCAATACTTTCTATTTTTTTGGAACTATTTGTAGAAAATTGATTTCCCATTGCTGAATTATTCATAGTAGAAAAATTTTTTAACAATGATTTTAAATTATTAGTTTTTTCTAAAGAAAGATAATTTAAAGATAAATGAGAAATTAAATGCCACAAACTATTTTTGTTATCAGGAGGTAAGATATTATGTGTACAGGCAATAATGTTTTCAAATATCACTTTATCTGGTGATGTATATGTTTTTTCAGTAATTGAACCCTCCTCAAGCCTTTCAGGAAGAAAACCATTCGTACACAGAAGATCAGCAAAAATTGTTTCTTTCTGTATACTTAATTTATCATTATAGAGAAAAGAAAGAGACAAGTTAAATTCATCTTTATTTGATTCTGTAGATTCTTTTTCAATATGAGTTGTATATACAGGCTTAAATGAGTCTTTTCCAATTATATTATCAAATGACACATATTCTCTTTTCTTTTCGACTCCATGAATATGTCCTATTATATTTTCGATTGAAAAAACCTGGCAGTATTCTTCAGTGTTAGGACTTAATCGATATTTTTTTGTTTTATGATCCAGAGTAATCGGATTTGCATCGCAAGAAAATAAATTTATAGCAGGAGTTGCAAATAAAACAAAATTTGATTCATTTATAGATGTCAAAATATTTGGAATATCTTTTAATTCAAAAATGATATCAAATGTTTCTGATTTTGTTTTCCATGAATCAAGACCCTTTAAGTCTACAAAAAGAAATTTTTGTGGTAGAATAAAGTACTCCTGCAATACACGATAAGCCCAGAAAGCGTTTGCAGGATAAGGAATCACTGCATCATCTTCTGAAAATCCAACAGGTTCAAACATTTCTTTTTGAAACTCAGTTACTTCATTCTCTGTTTTTATAATAAATTTATTTAAATATACCATTAAAGTAAAAAATAAATTAGTTGCTTCAACAAAATTTTTTCCTGATATATACAGTCGTAATTTGCTTATTTGCCAATCATTGATATCTAGGCCTTTGTACTTAAAGCTCAATTTGATCGTGGGATAGCATTCTGAATTTTCACCTAAAGAAGCTGATAATAGCTCTAATGGGTGAATCTCAACATCATAACATGTTCTAAACAAACAATTTGTTAATCTTCCCTCATATTTAACAGGTTTCGATTTAAGACTTGTTTTTTCCCGCTCAATAATTTTCTTATTGATAAGTGTTTTGTTAGGTTTAAAAGAAATAATTGTCATTGATGGAACTGGTCTTAGCTGATGAGGAAAAATAATTCTAATTAATTCTTGAACAATCTCTGGAAAATCATCATCAATTTTTTGTTTTATAATGGCTGTTAAGTATGCAACACCTCTTAATAAACTATTAACGTCGGGATCAAGTTTACTTTTTTTTAAAATATCTGGATATAACTCTTTAAATTCTCCATTAAATATATTATCAAGTAAAGATAACTCTTGATGAAAATATTCTTTTAACTTTTGTTCCATAATTTTTCACGATATTTCAAATACTCTATTAATACCAAGCTTACATAAAAAAAAGATTTTTTTTAAACCATCTGTTTCTTCAATAGATGCATCTATATCAAAAAAAATATCTGTAGAATCGGATTCCTCTCTTCTTTTTACAGTTATCTCCGTTAATCGATTTTCATAGTTGATTATAAGATTTTTTATGGATGTTTCTAAGGTGGTTACATCAATTTGAGCATTACTTGAAAAGCCAAAATTACTGTCGGAAAGAGTTGTATGTTTTTTAGAATTTAAAATTAAATTCAAATAAATAATAATAGATCTTTTTACATTATTGTAATTTGAGTCGCCTCTTGATTCAGGCTCTTTTAACCATGTTTTTAGACGTTCTGTAAGACGTTCTTTTGCCACTTATCAAAAATTTCCATGAAAAATTATTATAAAAATTATACCTCATGACAATGTTACAATACTAGAATATTTAAGACACCATTGTCAAGTTTTTTTTCTATATAAAAAAATAAAAAAAACATGACCGCAAATTACGATTGGATCCTGCCATCAAACTTTTTCCATCTATAAGGTAACAGAATTTTCAGGAAGTCAGATGTTTCATTTCGATTTGTTTTTTATGTAGATGATATGGTGATGGAAATAAATCAAGAATATTCTGTGATTTTTAATTGTTTTAACCCTGTATAGTATAATACAAATTGCTTACTGGTTAACTATCTAATGTTTATATGTGGTTACGATATATTTTTATTTATAGTTACATATACTTATACATGATTTATATGCCTGTAGATATTTTGGCACATATATTGTAAACAGTATAATACTAGCCAGGAGATTCTATTGTGATCAACGTTCCAAAACTATTGTTAAGATACTTTCAGAAAAGTTAAATCATGAGAAAATTGATTCAAGATACCATATCTATACTATCACAATTGATCTTCAGTTGTGATTGATTTTTGTCAAGTGATAACAGGAATATCATTAACAGGTTGAATCGTAAGATCAACAGACAATTTAAAGCAAACATAATTATTTAATATATTTAAAATAAACAAGGACGCATGACGCATGAAATAAATAATATATCGTGTCATCATATTTTATAATGTCATTTTCTTAATGTGGTTCAAATAGAACTATTTGCTAGATCCTTTTTTTGTATCTATCCTGCTTCATTACCGCTACCTCAGCACCAATACATATCATATAAACCAATAATAAATGTCAGCCAATCTTCTTTTAGACTGTGTCCAATTATTTATTGTATACCAAAAATAATAGGGAGAAGCGTTTTGAAAGAAATACGCAATGTTTCATCTCGTCCCTCAGGCTTACATATCCTGCTCATTGCAATGGGATTATGTGTATTTGTACTGAAAATTGAAAATGCCTTTGCAGGAATTGATATTCGCACAAACCTTGACTCTTCCAGCCAGGATGTAGAAATAGCTTATATTGCATCAATATCAGACTGTTCTGAGCTGATTTCCATGTCATTTACAGCAGGATATTCAACAGGTGAAATATCAGTTTCAGATATGACGCCTTCAAAAATATCCTCTCGCGCTTGTGAAGCTACTTTTTATGGTTTTGGGAGAATAAGTTCAATCCAAAAATTGTACTAAAATATACTAATGGCACACAAGTAATCCATGAAGAAAGTTTTACTTATGAATCGAAACGCCCCAAACTATCTTTTGAAGATATCCGCTTTATCGATTTAAATGATAAGCAATATTTAAAAATTATAGTAAACAGCCAGGATGATATCGATATTCAATATCTGGGCTTTTCAGTAATTGGTCTTCGCATATCAGTTCTTCGTGAAGTTGGCGGCGTAATTGATATTGCCAAAGAACAGGCATTTGCGCAAACAAATGGCTTTGAAAAACTTTTTCCAGAGATTGAAAACCAGGAATCCTTTGAATTTCTTTTGGAAGTTGATACGCGCCTAGATGATGCCGCTATTGCGCATGATGGATTGGTGATAGCAGATATTATTGTTGTTGACTCAAGTGGCAACCAAACCTCTCAATCAGATATTCACCTGACTGGGGACGATGCCTTTAAATTGGTGCATAATTTTTATATTGAACATCCAGATAAAATTGTCTTTACAAACTTCCTCCAAAGCGTTCCCATTGTTCCGATTCTTGAATTTCAATTTAGAGGCGAAACACCTGCATCAGGCCCGGGATGGGGCTTTGAGTATACTTCCACACATCCGGATATAGTTGGTGTAACAGAAGGGGGGCTTGTCTATCCTTTACAACCATCTAGCGATAACAATGTATTT
>Ga0272440_1002904_pt1 | contig 13103 bp, 5 predicted proteins | sample SSMMMBAug17_FD_192440 | JGI IMG/M metagenome (GOLD analysis project Ga0272440, IMG submission 192440) | Marine sediment archaeal communities from Little Sippewissett salt marsh, Falmouth, MA, United States - SSM-MMB-Aug17 | ecosystem: Environmental > Aquatic > Marine > Wetlands > Sediment ...
TCATTCAAAGGCAAAGATCTGAGTATTGAAAACAAGGTCAGTTGCAATGATTCAATTTCTGGCATTGGCATGCAAATCAGTCAAAGCGGACAGCTCAATATAAAAAGTGCGGCAAAAATCTCACTGACCGGATCGTTTATTCAAACGGGCGAAGGCGACATTGCATTAGGGGGGCACATTGAAACAACATCCGCAGCAATTGAAATAAAAAGTCCTATCGTGTTAATTGATAATGCAACCATTCAATCACATGATAGCGGAAATATTCACATTGAGCAGACTGTTGATGGTTCCTATCAGTTCAATCTTTCTGCTGGCACAGGTGACCTTGTTATGGCTGCGCCTGTTGGCAGTCAGGCCGCTCTTATCGGATTGGCTGTTGAAAACGCAAATAATATTCAACTTGATGTTCCGATTATTACGAAAAACAATGGCATTCAACTCAAAGGAAACAAGATTGTTACAAACGGCAATTATTACACTGACGCGGGACCCATTATAATCAATGGTGATATTATCTCACAGGGAAACTGGCAAACTAGTGGTGGCCAGATTTCAATTCATGGTAATACACAATCTATAGGTAACTGGATAACAACAGGTGGCGACCTTACTGTTGATGGTAACATTCAAACGGCTGGAGAGTGGAAAACTGATGGCGGCAATATTTCAATAATTGGCAATACAAGGCTTACAGATGAAATACTCTGGCAAACCAGTAATGGCAACATATCAATTGATGGCACAGTCAATGGAACTGACGCTTATCAACAAAATATGCGTATTGATGCTGATTCGGGAAACATTATCTTTCAACAATCATTGGGTGCTGAGACACCGCTGAAAAATGTGGATATCCAATCAACATCAAATGTTACGATTGCATCTGATGTGCATGCAGATCTTTTCAAACAAATATCCACAAATGGTAAAACCCAATCACAGGGCGCAATAACAACAAACTCAGGCGGCATCAACATTCAAAACAAAATTCTTGTGCTTGAAGGGAATCTCAACAGCAATGGCAATGATATGATTCTTGCGGCAGATCAAATGACCCTGCCATCAGTGATCAAAGCCACAGATGCCAGTGTGAGCCTGATGCCGCTTTCCAATGAGGCATCAATTGGCATTGAAAATGCTGATCAAACCCTTTATTTTTCCGATGCATCCCTTGATGGTATTGATACCGCTCATTTGATTTTTGGATCAAAGACCTTTAATGGTTCGATTTTTGTGGGAAAAAATAGCGCGTCTGTATTGGGTCAACAAAAAGATCTTTCATTTATTACAAATGGAAATATCAGTGTTTTTGGCTCCATATCTACAGAATATCAAAATAATCTGACCTTTGATCATGGACAGCTCCTGGATGTGGATGCAGATTTTACATTAAATGGCAATTTTCTTGAAACAGGAAATGGCACTGTGAATTGGTCTGGAAATATGCTTGGTACCGGCGATATTACCTTTAATCAAAATATTACTCTTACTGGCGATACCTCATGGCAGACAAATGATGGACATCTGATTGTTTTTCAAACCATTGATGGGCCTTATCAATTAAATGTCAACACAGGTCGTGGCACGGCGACATTTGCACAGGCATTGGGGCAACAATCTCCGCTGACATCCCTTGATATCATTGCCGGTAAGGTGGATTTAAATGAAATTCACACCAGCGTTGAAGGTATCAGCATTGATTCAGCCCTTATCCAGTTGAGTAATGATATCAGCACATTGCAGGGGCCTGTTTTATTTGATGGCGATGTTCATATTTTGTCTGACCTTCAGATAGATACTTTTGGAGGAAATATTACAATCAATGGTCAATTAACCGACCTGGAAAGTTCAAAAAAAATAACCATTGCGGCATCCGATGGCATGCTTTCATTTCAGTCAATTGACATGGATGCTGTTTTGTTTAAATCGGGTGGTCACCTTCTTTTAAATGACAATGTGACTGTCAATCAAGAATGGAATACAACTCAACTGAAGGGTATTCATTTAAAAAACGATATCTTCATTCAAACTGACAATACAGATATTCGCATGACCAATTCCATTAATGGCCATCATTCGCTGGCACTGAATACAGGCGCAGACAAGATTGGCAATATTCATATATCCAGTGATATGGGACAAACTGAGGCGTTGAAATCGTTATCCATTCAAAATGCTTCAGCCTGTTATATTGATGGTAATATCATAACAGCCAATGGGAATGTTTCTTTTAAACCATCAGTGATGTTGACAAATGATTTATCCATTGATACAGGTTCCGGAGTAGGTGATGTTCGATTTGTGGATAAAATCTATAGCACAGAAAACCAATCCTACGATCTAAACATTACAAGCGGTGGTGGCAGTATATATTTTATGAGAGATGTCGGCCCCAATACACCTCTGGGAAAGATTTCCATTGAAAAAGCCACAAATATTTTTGTTAAAAGCAGTGTGAATGCGCAAAATATCTACATGACACCCTCACAACAACTAGAATTAGGGGGTTCCATGACTGCCGTCAATGGCAATATCACGATCAATGGTGATATGCAATGCGCGCAAACGCAGTTGCAATTGCGAACCATGCAAGGCAATATTGCAATATCCGGTCAGATTGCCGATCCGAATCAAACAAACACCCTATCGCTTCATGCAAATACAGGGACAATTGCTATTAATGATGTTTCTTTGGGAGAATTAGAGATTTCAGCCGCTGGTCAGGGCTTATCGTTAAGCGGCGAAATTGAAATTAATGATCAATTTGATACCAGCAATATTGCCGGACCAATTGTGTTAAAAAATCATACAACCATTCGGACACGAAATACAGGGGAAATTACATTGGTCCCTTCAGTTGATGGTCCATATGAATTGATACTTGCGACCAATAATGGCACAGTTCATATCAATCAGCCCATTGGTCAGACTCATGTGGTTAAAGCAGTCAATATCAGTTCGGCTGAAAATGTTATGTTGGGTAATCATATTTATACATCCATCGGACAAATTAATATCCAGGGTGATGTTACTTTATTAAAAGACAACATTATACTGAATTCGGTAATCGGTGATATTGTAATCAATGGTAAAACAACCGATAACACCAATAATTATCAACTGAATATTAATGCGTCAGCAGGCAGTATCTATTTGTGGGACATTGATCTTTCAGCCTTACAATTGCAGGCCCCAAACAAAGGGCTCTTTCTAAATGGCAATATCAATCTAAAAAAGGGTTTTGATACCACAAAGATTGCTGGTCCTGTCACAATACAATCCCCTATATCAATAGAAACACACTCTCACGATGTGATTTTAAATACAGATATTTACTTAAATGGAGATCTCACAATAAATACTGGCAGTGAAGGCGGCAATGTTCTTGTAAATGGAAACATTAATGGTAATCATGGTCTGTCTGTTGCAGCAGGAACTGCTGACATTGCTTTTAAAAGTGCTATTGGAAACGAAGAAAACATTGCGCATTGGTCAGTTATTTCAGGAAATAATCTGTCAATAAATGGGCCGGTTTATTCTCAGGGAAATATCCATCTGGACAATAGTGGTGTAATATATCTTGGTGGAAATCTCCAAACTACAGTTGACGGCGCTGATATCGTTGTCAGCAATGCTGACATTGAAATGACTGGAGATAGAAGCATTGCCACCTTTAATGGCAATATTGTCCTTGACAGATTAACACCATCAGCCCATGAAACCCAGACAATTGTTCTGTATGCAGGCGAAGGCAATATTTCTATTGACCAGGCTCTGGGAACATCTGAACTGGCATTTCAAACAATAGATATTATGAGCGCCAATGATATTCATTTGATGGGTGCTGAAGCCACAGTCAATTCTCAATCATTTAACATTGCCAGTACCGGTGAGATCCGCCTGGATGGCCAGATTCAACTGACCGCAGATTTGAATATCAATGTCAATCTTCTTCAAATTAACGCCAATATAGAAACATCCGGCGATATTCAGATTGCCGCCAACGATGAAACAATCATTGCTGCGGATATAAATTCTTCCGGTAAAGTCTCTTTCAGCGGTCCGGGGAGAATTGAACTTGATGGCGATATTGACGCGGCAAACGATATAATAATTGATCAGGCCATGTTATCCTTGAATGACAGTCATGATATTCGGTCTCAAAGCGGTAATATTGCACTATATGGTATCTCAACAGAAAAATCAGGCAATTATACGCTTAAACTATCTGCTGATGAAAACATTAACTTTCAAGGACCAGTGGGGAATTCTGATCGAATTATCGGCGGCATCCATATCACCCATGCGGAAAATGTTGCGTTTGCCAATACCGATGACAAACTTTATGCCAATCAACTTAATATTGCTTCAGTAAGCAATCATACGAATATTGACAGGGCATTTCGTATCACTGGTGATTTGAATATTCAAACAAAGACCTTGAGCATTCTGGATCCAATTGAAACAAATGGGAATATCAATGTTCAAACAACCGGTAATGCAAGCATATCCTCCGCAATAAATACAGACGGCAAAATAGACTGGCAACAGGCTGAGGATTTGACAATCGATCAAAATATCAGTGCGAAAGATAATATTACATTTTCAGGAGCAGGAGATATCCATCTGAATGCCGATATATCCATTACAGGTATTGGGGGGGCATTATCAATAGACACGGCTAAATTATCAGTAAAAGGGGATCATCAATTATCCACAATTCATGGCAATGTTTTGTTAAACGCCATTGAAACCAATACACCCAATGAAAATGTGCTGACAGTGTCATCAGGAAATGGCAATGTTGAAATACTGAGCAATGTTGGTTCAGACAGCAGGCGTATGGGTGGATTTGTGATAACTGATGCCAATGAAGTTGCTTTCAGTGGAGAGGATGCCTTAATTAATGTCAGCACATTAAGTATCCATAACAAGGATGATCTGACAATTAAAAGTGATATTCAAACCATTGGTGATTTAACATTCAGTGGCGCCGGAAATATTCTTCTAAGCGCAGATTTAGAAACCACAGGGGCCAATTCCAATATTTCGATTTTATACTCAACTGTTCAGTTAATGTCTGATTGTGCCATTATCACGCATCATGGAAATATTCAACTGACAGACATTGTCTCTCAAACAGATGACAATGCAAAACTTCAACTTGATGCCAGCAATAACCAGATTTTCTTGAATGGAACCACAGGAAGAACAGGGCAGGCGCTTTCAGGCTTAGACATTGTTCAGGCGGATCAGGTGCATATCAATGGCAATGTTCTGATCAGTGGTGATATCAGTATCAATTCCCGATTGTTATCAATTAATAAGCCTGTTGAAACTGTAGATCATGGTAAAATTACGATGAATATTTCAGAACAAGCAGAAATTCACGACAAAGTGACTTCCCAGGGAAAAATTCAGTTTGAACAAGGTGGAAATTTGGCGCTTGGTTCAAAAATAGAAACAACAGATCCTGCTGCCAGTATCTACATTCAATCCCCATTGGTGCTGACTGACAACAGTCAAATCAACACGCATGATGGTGATATTGGGCTGTCAGAAATTTCATCTGAATCAATAGAATCCATTCTAACAATATCATCTGAACGTGGCGACATATCATTCAATGGGCCGGTTGGTACTGCCAATCAATCCTTGTCAGAAATCCGGATTGCATCGGCCCGAAATATTACGTTTTCATCCAGCGCCAATGGCATTTATGCAGAGCAACTTACCATCCAGAATACTACAGGACATACCTTGATTGACGCTCCTTTGTATGTCAATGCGGATGTCATCTTAACCAGCGCCACATTGACAGTCAATGCGGATATTCACTTTCCATCCACCAATGCCAATCTAAAAATTGATACAACAGGTCCATCAAAGATAAATGCAGATCTCACTGTTCCAGGCAATATCTGGTTTGATGGCTCCGGGGATATTATGCTTTCTGCCAATATTGAAGCAACCACTGATCATTCATGGATAAAAGCACCTGATGCAGCCATCATTGTATCCGGAGATCGAACTCTAAAAACGCAATCTGGTGAGATTGAACTTCGACATATCAAAGGTGATCAAATGACGCTATCTCCCAATGGTGGCAATGTGTATGTAAGCGGTTTGGTCGGCAAATCTGATTCTCCCATCGTCCGCCTAACAATTGAATCTGCTGATGATGTCTCATTTATTAGTAATGACTCAAAAATTTTTGCTGAAAATCTCGACATAACTGGTTCAGGGAAGGCGACCTTTGAAGGAAATATCACAGTTGAAAAAGATGTAAATATTGATGTAACCAACTTGAATATTATCAGTCAATTAAATGCATATCAGGATGTTTCCTTTGACATTCAGGGAAATATCACAATAATGGGCCTTAACACGAACAATCAAGCCAATATTTCATTGATATCTCAAACCGGTGAAATACAATTGGGAAATATTCATGCGGGTACATCTGGTGCAATAGTGCTAAAAGCCCAAAAAGGAATCAATGGAGGAACGCTCACTGCAGAAAGCATCAGCGTGAATGCTGCCACAATAGGCACACAAACCCCACCAGTATTGGATACGCAAAATTTTTCTGCCACCTTAACTGGTGCAGAGGACGATTCCTTTGCCGGACATATCAAAATGGCAAAGCCAGGGACATCGTTACCAAAAAACAGTCAAATCAATTATCTTGGTGATGGTTTAATGCTGTTTCTTGTTGAAAATATGTCCATCTATGGTTTGGAGGGTAAAGATCAATCTTTATATCACTTACCAATCTTACAATATGCGCAACACAAATTGATTCAGGATTCACATCTGGCAAATCGCCCCGAATTTTTTATGTTACCGCCATTAAATGTGGATATTTCAATTGAGGATGATGCTGAAATAGAATTTTTGGAAATGGATTGATCTGTAACATTTAAAATATCAAAAAAACCGGTTCAAAATATTGAACCAATAAACGCATTAATATCAATTAGATACAAATATCTTACGAGATGATCATAATTATGTTCAAATAATTAAAAAGCAATATTTATTATACTTTAAATAGATTATCCACAGTTATGCATTCACGCTACGCAGAATGGTTCAAAATATTGTACAAAAATCACTAAAATTGGTACCTATAATATTATCAGACGTTATAACATATTGTTTTATAAAACAATATAAGTATATTTTTTTTTGGCACCCCGATTGCAATACCAGATGATATAAAGATAAGACATAATTTCTTTATTATGTTTTCCTCCTACCATCTATTTTTTTTGGCGAACCCGTCTGAAGGCGGGTTCGTTTTTTTTTGTTCTTATGAGGAGTGTTGTTTAGAAAGGTGATTTTTGACAATATTGTAAAACAAAGCAGAATCATCACCGGACGCAATCATTTTAAAGATTTCATCACGCTTTTCAACATTTCCTTTGTGGTCATAAACCAGGCTTAACAAAAATAGCATATCGCTTTGCATCAATCCCTCTGGAGAAAAAGCATCTTTTTCTAATATTTTAAGAGCCTTGTCATACTCTTTATTGGCCACGTAAGCATATCCCAGATTGTATCGAATCAATGGGTACAGAGAGGATGTAGGTTCAAAATAGTTAAGGGCCGATTCATACAGGGTGATGGCCTTATTGTAACGTCCGGTTTCGTAACACATATTCGCATAAACAATTGTCCCCATTTTACCAGCAACAGTGCCGCTGTAATCTTCAATTACAGTTTCAAAAGCCGATTCTGCCGAAGAAAACGCCGCCTCTATGTTTTGGGGATTTTCTTCAAGTGATTTATAGAATGTGCTTTTGGCCTCAGTAAGCTTCAAAGCGCCCGAATTCTCCGAGGATTGCTGCCATGCACGAATACCCAGCGCAATTAATGCAATGACGATAATACCACCAAGTCCTGCCAGAACATATTGAAAATGGGCCATTGTATAATTGAACATTCTTCTTGAAAAAACAAGGAATTCGTCCGGCTCTTTAAGTAATTGTTTTCGTTTGTTAACTTTTCTTTTTGCCATAATTTTTTATCCTTTATAAGTTTGTATTTTTCCCATTTTATTTCAATGGGTTTGTTCGCAACAAATTTGTTCTGTTTGTTTTAAATATCTCATAAATAATATTTTTTTTCAATATTTTGTTTGAATCAAATTATATGTATGGATTTCAGAACGATTAATAAAAAAAATATAAAAAATGAGATATTTTACTTGCATAAAATACAAAACTAATTTATACGTAATAATTATTTTAATAAAAAGCCTGGGTGGCGGAATAGGTAGACGCAAGGGACTTAAAATCCCTTGAGGCCATGCCTCGTGCGAGTTCGATTCTCGCCCCAGGCACTTCTTTTTATCCAATCCAATAATCAATAGCATTTTATTTAATAGTTATCTACCGCAAAATGTTGATCAAGAATGAGATGCAATATCAACATAAGAATCAATCCGCAGCATAACATCATCAACAAAGTTTGGATTATCAATGGTAATTTTAATGGCCTGATTCGGACAATTGGTTTCACACCGCCCACATCCACGACATTGTGAATTATGCACAGCCCGGCCATTTTCAATGTGAATGGCATCAAATCCACAGGTTTCAATACATGTTTCACATCCAACGCAATCATCTGTTACCTCAATGCGAAGACCTTCCACCGGTGGCATGATACAATCAAGATAATCTCCTGGAATATGTTTTAATGATGTCATCATACAACAGCAATGACAACAGAAACATACACTTAATAACTTGCTTTCATCCGGTGTTAGAAAAATGAAATTATCCACACGAACTTTACCTGTCATGGGAATCAGCCCCACGCTGATCGCACGTTCCACATGCTTGTGCGCATCCTCAGCCGTCACGCGTTTACTCACACCAGCCGGCATATTCAAAGCAGTTTCTCCCATAAACAAACACCCGATATCAGATGTATGATATTGACAATTGCCTGCCAGCCGACAACCACATTTGTTCATAATCACAAGAATTTTTGATTTATCGATATATTGATGGACTATTTCCGATGGCAGTACTTGGTTTCCAAATGTCAGGCTTTTGTTGATTGGCAAATAACTCATGCTGTTTTTCGTGTGATCCATCCAGGGAATCCAATTTCTCAATCCAGGTATTTTACCCAATTTAAAAATATTCAAGACAACCATCGTCGGCTTGATTCTTTTTCCACTGGAAAAAACCCATGAAAGCAGCGACTGAATGTAATTGTCTGGATGATCCAGTTTACGCGCATTTAAATAATCAAGCAATGCCGATTCTGAAGAATATCGGGGCTGCCATCCTGAAGCTTTCTTAAACTTTTCTGAACTTGGAAATACTGTATATTCACTAAGACTTGCCCATCCAGAACTGGCAGGGAATATTCCCAATTGATAACCAATATTTGCAACCCATTTAAGCATGGGTGATGGCAATGGAATAACCCGGACGCCAGCCTTTTTCCATGCCCATCTCGCCGGAACAGCATCATCAGCACCCACATTGTAAATGCCGGACAAATCTTTTATATATGAAAGATATAGCGCCTCCCCCAGATCTTCTTCGTGAATATAATGCTGGTAGGTTGTCCGCCCTAATGTTAAAGCAATAACAGGTAAAGAATATAGCTTTGAAAACATATTATCCATTTTTGGACCAATGAGAAGTGCTGTACGTAAAACAGTCAGCACGATATCTGGATACTGACGAAAATAATTAATAACAAACTCCTCTACCTTGATCTTTGATGTATTGTAATAACTGTCTTTGTTCATTGAAAGCGGATGATCTTCTTTGATACCAATAGGATTGTCTGCATTGGCGCCATAAACAGTGGCGCTGCTGGCGTAAATCACTTTTTTAACCTGGTTACTGACACAGGCTTCAAAAATATTGCGGGAGCCATTGATATTGATATCCACAGCTTCCCGCTTATCCCTAATTTCGCTTACAATAAATGCAAAATGATATAGCGTGTCAACATGCTTCAAAATATCAACAATAGAATCGCTTCGAATATCTGTTTTAATAAATTGAACTTTATTAAATCCCCCTTTCCATGGGTGAAAATCAATTCCAATTATTTTGTCAATTGATGAATCAGCCTCTAATCGTGGCAAGAGTGTTGACGCAAAATAGCTGTTGATTCCGGTTATTGCGATTGTTTTTCCCATGTCACCCCCTTTATTGATGTGTTTCCGAAATCAATCTAGGTTATTTTGATTGATTGTTCAAGAAAAATTATACAACGATCCATTTTACAGTGTTTACAATTAATTTTATATATTTTACATACGAATTACAGCATTATATATCATCAAAAAAGACAATACATTAAAGGTTTTATTTTTAAAAACAACATATTATATTTTTTTTACATGAATGGCATCTGACTTGCTCTATTAATATTGTTAAATTAAGCACTTTACAAGAAAAACTTCGTTAAAACTAATTCGACAATCCAATACAAAATCTGAAAAATAGAAAGGAGGTCAACCATGAAACAATTCATTCAATTATTTGCGATAACCATTTTTTGCAGCTTCACCTGGCAAAATGTACAGGCACTCAATTACTATGTGGATACAAATGCATTGGCTTCAGGCAATGGTCTGAGTTGGACAACAGCGTTGAAATCCATAAAAGAAGCCACAAACAAAGATTTAATGCCAGATGATATTGTTTATATCAAATCCAATACAATTAATAATCATTGTGATAAAACAAAAGCAGTCTCGCAAAAAATTTCGTTGACAACCTGTGTGTATATCACCCGTGGTGAGGGATCGCGAAATATTAATGTTATTGCAAATTACAGCATTGATAACGTAAAATTGATTCATGTTCCAAATCTCGTAAATATTAGCAATTATGCATTCGATCCGGTTTTAGATAATTTACCATTATATACGAATCATTCATTAATTGATATAAAAACACTGGATGATCACGATAGCAACATGCAGATTAGTAAACTGGGTAGTTCTGATCATGACGCCATTCATGATTATTTGGATGATATTCATGAACAGTTTATGAATGCGTTGCGATATAACCTTGTTCAGCATTCATTGTCATCAGCCCATGTAAACCTGGAATTAAATACCGCCAGGAAGGTCAAAATCAGTCGTCAATATCCGGATCTTGTATGGCAGCACATTGGACCGGATTATAGTTATCGTTTGATTATCGATCATCAGTATTTTGAAATCTCTGTCGATAAAAATGCATCAATTGTCAGGTTTAAAACCCCTGAGCTGGCGAGTGGGCCCCACAAGTATATGGTTCAGGTATTAAAAGAGGGTCAGGTTGTATATCATCCTCCTAAAACACATACACTCTATGTTTTGTCTGATCAGGAACAAGCTGATCTTCTTGAAGAAAAACAATTTATTGAAGAAATTAATCCTGAAAACAAATTCCTGTTGGGAAATTATATGGAAGAAAAAGGATTGATTGTTGTGGCAATGGATGAATACCGCCAATTCTTTGAACAAAATCCAGATGAAAACCAGATGCGGCCATATTTAATTAAAATATACAACGATTTAAAACTAAGTGATTTGAAACTTTCTGAAATCAAAAAGTATAACACTGTTATGTAAGAAAATGATTATGTTCAGTAAAGAATTATTGAACAATAGACTTTGCTTTCACGAATATCCTGTGAAAACCCCAGATTAGATAAGTAATGCCCTCCAATATCATTTCCATAACGAAACTGATAGGCAATATCGATTGAAAACTGATCCAGAATTGTCCATCCGGTACCCAGGCTAAAGCCATAAATATCGTTTCCATTATTTTCTGATGGCATGGGATCGTAAAACAGGCCAACTCGAAATGGAATCAATCGGCGTTGAATGGGGTTAATCCATATGTATTCACCCCCAATCCGAACTTGATATGTGCGATCCAATTGAAAATCATTACGCGCACGACCGGACAACGGGCATATCTGTTGACCTTCATATTGCATTAAAAAATGGTGCCATTTTGTTTCATAAAAATCTACAGCCAGATAAAAATTTTCATGATAGCGATATAAGATCCCAAAACCCCATGTTAATGGCATTTCCAAACGGGATTTTAGCAAAACATCTTTTGTTTGACGATCTTTTGTTTGTACTTTGGATTGGAAATAATAGCGCTTTAGGACGGACTCATTGACAGTGGCATTAAAAGGCGTTTTTACAACTGAACCCAAACGCCACTTTTCGTTAATATCCCAAACGATGCCAATTATCGCATTATGGCCCTTGAAAGAATAAGATGCGATTGTGTTTTGTCTTTCAATGTAAGGAATCGTCCCATAAATACCCTGTGAAACGACCTGATAACGCCGTTCCCACTCATCTCCAAACAATCCATCTTCCCAATTATTAATCGTGATTCCGAAACTGAGCTTGGGTTGAAGGATTTCCAAGCACCAGGATAATCCCATTGCATACAAATCGCCTGTTTGTTCGTAGTCATGTTGTGATGTATAGGATTCAATATCTGTATTTTCAATAAATGGAAAGTGCCAATGTCGGGAAAGTGAATACAGGCGCTGTGCAGATGTTGCTACAAACATATTGGTACCCGATATCACAAGAGGAAACGCCATACTGAAATAGTTGATTGACCTCTTTGAAACAGGTTGTTTTCCGGTTGATTCTGGATAAAAAGAAAAATGATTCTTTTCCTGTAAATGATCATAAGAAACAACCAGAGAAAATTCTGGCTTTTTTAAGTGGATCAATGCGGCTGGATTCCATGACGATGCAGTGGCATCATCAGCAATCCCCATAAATGCGCCCCCCATCCCCATCGCTCTTGCACCCGATCCAACCGGATGAAAGGAACCAGGGATTTCTATGAGAGATGCGGCATAACTCCAACAATAGAGATGGCCAAGTATTGCGCTGATAAGCAGATATCTGGCGATATGTGTTTGCTTAAATGACATATTTTATTATACAGATTGTAGATATAATACTTTCACATGAAAATTATCATTATCATGAGCTATAATTATGCGTTATTGTGCTGCGCTTTGCTATTACTTATTGGGCAACATATTCCTCAAGAAGTTGATTGAAATATTCAGAAATT
>Ga0272440_1002905_pt1 | contig 13102 bp, 9 predicted proteins | sample SSMMMBAug17_FD_192440 | JGI IMG/M metagenome (GOLD analysis project Ga0272440, IMG submission 192440) | Marine sediment archaeal communities from Little Sippewissett salt marsh, Falmouth, MA, United States - SSM-MMB-Aug17 | ecosystem: Environmental > Aquatic > Marine > Wetlands > Sediment ...
GGGCACCTGCTAATTTTAAGATCGCCTCATTTTCAAAACACATCAATTCATAAAAGGGTTCATCTGTGCCACGATTTCCTTCAGCATACCATAGATCATAAGCTGATTGCAAATTGATCCAATATTCTGGATCTGTATCCTTGAAAACAACAGGTAGTTTCAAGGCAATATCTGGTGTAATGGATCCTCTTCCTGACAAAATGTTATTCACCACATTATGTGTGATATCCATCTGATTTGCCAGATCTAATGATGACATATCGCTTGGGATTAAATAACATTTTTTCAATAATAATCCAGGTCGTATGGGAGGTGATTTTTTCATTTGTAACGCTCTCTTATTATTTTGTTCGACATTTGTACTCGAACGTTTGAATATCCTTAGTTATTGAAGACGATCAAAACATATAGATCCAAGCGTAAAAATATTCTATAGCATAAAAAAGAAAAAAGGACAAACCTCATTTTTTGTATTTGTATTCATTAACAGAACAACTTTATCGTTGACAATTATTAGAAAACTAAAGTATTAAATGATCATATATTTTATTGAGGAGGTTATTTATGAGAAGTATTAATATTGCCAATGAAAAAAAACGTGATGCGCGTGTCAGCTTTGAAGGTCATCGAAATAAAAGCGATATTACCTACGTGCTTGATGATGGCACACCCAGAAAAACAGTAAAAATTTTGAAAACAACTTTAAATGAAAGCCTTCCAGCATTACAGAGCCAATATGATTCAATGATTGACCTCGCAGACGCAATCATTGAATCTGATCCAGAGGTCAATTTAGAAATTACTGGGATGATGCTTGATAACACCAAAAAGTTGTTTATTTCTCAAGACAACAAAATTATATATGGTGTTGATTTATATGAGGTCAGCAAAAATCCGGATGGCACTGAAAAAGATCGACAATTTTATGAAAGTCAACTCGCCAATGTGAATACAGAAATCCCCATTCGATGCACCGGTAAGCGTATACCCAAAGAAAAAGCAATCAAAATGTTTGTTTTTTCAAGAAAATACCAGGTAAAACATGTCAATGGATTGACCTATGATTTTTTATTTGATATTGCCAAATCACTTCATGATGACAATAAACTCATGCTCATAGGAGGTGGCCCAAAAGGCAATGAACCGCTTGTTTTATATCGTGGAGGGACACCCTATCGTGCCTTTTTTGAAGGTCGTATCAAAGGTGAAAAATATTGCTTGATTCTTCATTTAACACAATTGGAATTAAAGGAGGTCGGTTCATGAAAATTAATATCAGTAAACTCAAACAATCAAACAATTATCTCAAAGGACACCTGGATTGTCTTGATGAAAGTATCCGAAATTTGCCTGAAGATTTCAAAAAAAAACTATCCCAACAATTTCTCTCAGTCAATTCAACAGAAATTGACAGCCGGATCAAAGGCAATAACTTTATCGTATCAAAAAAAATGGATGGTCATCTTCAACTGATTATTTTTGATGATGATCTCATTTTTATGGTGGGTCGAAATGGCACTGTTCGCATGAATATTCCCTGCCTTGATCAAATGAAAGTTTTATTAAAAGAAAAAAATATTACCAATGCCACCATTGCCTGTGAATTATATGTTCAAAGAGAGAATCAACGAAGCCGTGTATATGATGTCAGCGCTGCATTATCTGAGGCAGATGCATTGGATACTCTGGCGTTGGCTGTTTTTGATATTGTTGAAATGGACAATAAAAAATTTCGCGGCATCGCCTATGATGAAATCTGGAAAAAAATTACCGAGATATTTCCTTTCGAAGGCAAAGTCCATGCAGTTGAAACACGTAAAGTCAAATCCAGGCAGGAAGTTCGTAAAATTTTTGATGAATGGGTTACTGAAGCTGGACATGAAGGGCTTGTGGTGCGGGGCGACATGCCCTTTATGTTTAAGGTAAAGCCCAAATACACTTTTGATGGTGTTGTTGTGGGCTATACTGAAGGTATAAATACACATAAGGGTAAAATTAAATCTTTGCTTGTGGGCTTTTATCGGGATAATAAAATGATTCAGGTTGCTGGAAAAGTGGGAACAAATTTTAGTGAAGAAGACCGCAATGAATTATTTGCGTATTTTTCAAAAAAACATTGTGATTCCACATACATTGAAACAGATAATGATGGCATTGCATTTCATATGGTAACCCCTGATACTGTTGTTGAAATTGGCTGCAATGATGTTATGATTGAAAATACATATGGAAAACCATTATTAAACAATTTATTGCAATATGAAGATAACACATATTCACGATATGCAACAATTGCCGGCGTTCGATTTATTTATCCGGTTTTTGAGCGCATTCGTGATGACAAATCACCTGGTTTAGATGATTCTGGAATCTTGCAATTAAAAGATTTTATCGACCTAAGCAGCCCTGAAAAACAGACTTCAGTACTTCCAGAAAGTGATGTTCTCATGCGTAAAGTCTATAAAAAAACACAAAAAGATAAAGTCATGGTCCAAAAATTCATGGTCTGGAAAACCAACAAGGAAACAGTTGATTCCCGATATCCAGCATATGTATTGTTTTACACGAACTTCAGCTCACAACGAAAAGAACCCCTTCAGACCGATATCCGCATTTCCATTGACAAAGAGCAGATTCTGGCGCTTGCTGAAAGTTTTATTCTGAAAAATGTTAAGAAGGGATGGAAGCTTTTTGAAAAATAATCAGAATTTCTCATGATAAAATGTTTCAGGGTTAGAATCAGAATTTATAATTAAATAATTAATAAATGTTTGGAAAAAAATTACCCATCAATCATCAAAGGCTTTGTATTCCTTTCCTGATGTGAAATCCCTTTAGAAATAACTAATTTCTCTCCCACGCGGCGACCATCATTAATAACACCAGCATGTGCATTTGACGATGATGTACGATGTGTATGAATACTCTGATATCTAGAATGTATGTATTCAGTTAATCCTTGATCAGAAATGTTGATCAAGGCCTGTTCTTCAGGAGTACTTTTACGTTTCATTTGTCGCTGCTGGCGTTTTAGCTTATATCGAAACCCCTCAATAATGCCCTCCGCAAAATCAACACGTCGATGGTGGCTGAGTTTCTTTTCTTTTTTATATTGTTTCCATTGCGTCTCAATATAATTCCGAACAAAATAGTAAACATATTCAGCAATTTGTAAATTTTGGGGCGTTCCACTGACCTCAAGCACTCTCCCCATTTTTTCTTTTTCTACCACATAAGCAGGTATCCATATGCATTCTACATAATAGTATTTATTCAATAAAATTGAAAGGAACCGCATATCTCTGGACTGTCGCAAGGCGGGCTTGCCTAAAAATATACTTTCATAAGACTTTTTTGTTTTATTTTGGATTGATGCAATATTAAATCGTGTCATCAATTCATTGGCTTTCGTCATCGCCAATTCAGCCTCATGCTGATTACTGCTTTCTGCCAAAGCCATGAGTTTCTGAACACGACTTAACAGGCGATCCTCCTCGGTTGAAAAACCTGAATGAATTCGATCTTCCAATGTAGGATAATTATCGCTGGCTCTTGGGTTGGCACGTAATAAAACACATGCGCGTTGAAATGCTGTACCATGTGGGTTTTCAAACTTTCCGCCCATCAGTTCTTCAGCCAATTGATGGGCCATTTCATGGTGTAGTATTTCTCGAACTGTGCCCCATGAATAGTTATGGACTAAATTGCGGCTTATACAAATTTCACGTTTTTCAAGTGACCAATATCCCCATTTCCCTTTCATATCACTCAATAAAAAAGTAGGTTTGAAAAAATTACGTCGAAGGGGTGCATCCAATCGATATGAGGCATGCTCCCATTCGGCCATCAGCCCATGAAGGATACGTCGTTCAAACTCAATCTGAATGCTTGAGCGTGTGTTCATATTATCTTTGTTTGACATGAATTAAAGACCTATTTATTTTCCTGACGCACATTAAATTCTAATTTCCATTTTTGATCATTATCATGGGATGCACACCATACTTCAAGCGTACCAATTTCTGTGGCCAAGACCTGAAGTTGAATGGGAATCATTGTTCCTGCATTGTCGTTATTCATATCCAATTGTGTTTCCATGGTTGTGATCAGACTGATATCATGTGGGTCAGTTGCAGCAAACAAACCCATTTCATCCTGTTTTCGTGTATTGGATGCATAAAGATCAAACTTAACCTGTTCTCCAACAATTAATCCAAAACTTTGACCGGAAATATCTCCGCCAGTACCTTCTTCCATGCCAAATGGTGCCACACATAAATATTTTACAGGCATTGACATGCCAGGAACAGCAGGAAGTGATGGTTCCACTCCGATATAATAGGTTTTATTCAGGCCCGAACGAATTCTAATTCCTTTGCCTCTTCTTGCCATACCATAATAAGCGGCCCCTTTTGCAACAGCCAGATCAAAATTTTGATTGGATAATTCCCGAATGGAAGTATCAGATGTCTGCCATGAAGAAATCGCCTTAATGATTCGTTTACGCATGGCCACAGATTTCATCATACCGCCATTAAATAATATTGCAGTGGGATAGGGTGTGTTCTCTTGAATGTGTTGTTTAAGAAATTTGGCCAGATGATGTGTAATTGCGGGATCAGAGCTATATTCTAACCCCATTTTTTTCATACCGACACGTTTGAGTTGAATGGGTTCAGTATCTTTATCACATAAAGGGAAGAAGCCCTCGCTGATATTTTCATTTAAATCTTCTCTTGTGAGAGAACTTTCAATAGTTCCGCCAATCAAACTGCTTCCTCGCCCCAGAATTGTAATGGCACAGGATCGTTTTTTTGTGTTTGAATAAAGCGTTTCTTTCGCTTTGCGGCAGCTTTGCCATAGCCCACGCATTTGCCATGGATTGAGTTTATTACCTTTGTCATTTACCTTTTTCGCAACAACATGGGCTAAAGCAATGTCTATGTTATCCCCACCTACAAGTAGATGATCGCCAACTGCTATTCGCTCAAGTATTAACTCCCCATCCATTTCAGAAGCTTGAATCAAACTAAAATCTGTGGTGCCGCCACCAACATCACAAACAAGAACCCGATCTCCAACAGTAATGTGACTGCGCCAATCATCCCCCAGTTGTTCCAACCAGGAATAAAATGCAGCCTGTGGTTCTTCCAATAAAGTAATATTTTTCAAACCAGCCATTTCTGCGGCCTTAACAGTTAAATCGCGTGCAACTGCATCGAAAGAAGCAGGCACTGTTAAAAAAATATCTTGCTTCTCAAGGGCAAAGGCATCGTTATCACTTGCGTGTTCATAATTCCATGCGTTACGTATGTGGGTTAAAATTTCGGTTGTGGCCTGAACAGGGGAGCGTTTTGTTTCATTATCAGGGCTATCCCAAGGAAGAATAGGTTCGTTGCGATTAACACCTGTATGGCATAACCAGGATTTTGTTGATGCAATGAGACGATTGGGAATTTCAGCACCGCGATTTCTGGCAAACTCACCCACAGCATGAGTAATGTCCTTATCCCATGGTAAATGCAACGCGCCATCTGAAACATCATTTTCACCTGGAAGAAAAATAAATGAAGGTAATGTATCGGAAGTACTGATACTACCTGCATCAACGAGTTGTGGAATCTTGAATATTTTTATATCTGTGACGTCAGAAGAATCATTAGGAATTGGACAATATGCAACAACACTGTTTGTGGTTCCCAAGTCAATTCCTACGATATATTTTGGTTCATCCATGATACCTCCATTGATATTGTTCGTTTTGGGGTAACTGGTACTGTAGAGACGTAGCATGCGACGTCTCTGTTCGACCTTACCTTAAAGTCCGATCAGATGAAATGAGGAAGTTATTATTCGAGTATTCTTTAGTATATTTATTTATATCCGGTGTCAAGGATTAATTAACAGGTGGGGTATTCCTTAGAAGTTTCATAGACTTTAAGATAAAGATTTTGGACTGCGTTGGCGCTTCGTCAATGTACTATAGTACTATCTCCTTGCGCCGACTTGCCAAAACCTTTATCTTAAAGTCTATAGAATTATGTTCGTTTTGAACAACTGAATTCCAATTGTTGTTTTAAAAAATTAAATTGATTTTTTTGATAATACTGTCTCATTTCCAATGGTAGAATACTGGATAGTTTTACATTGAAATCTTGCCTGGTGAATGCGTCAATAATTGACAGTAATTCAGTCGTTTCACCTTGTAATAGTTGTAACTTGATACCTCGCCGAATTAAAAATTCAATGTCAAAAGCATCCCGAATTTCCTTTCTACTTTTTAGAGCCTCAATTTTATTTCTCATCATTTGTTTAAGAGGAATTGATTTAACCAGGACTTGATATGTTGTATGTGATGAATACGCTATTGTTGATTCAAATACACTGATAACTTTGTTTTTATTTATTTCAACCTTTAATTTTCTTGGATAATCCTGATGTTTTATTTCTATCAATAATGTATTGAATTTATTTTGATGGTCTTTGATGACATATTTTTTTGAAAAGAATTTTAACAGTTCATGATAATATGTATCTGTATTAATTTTTCTTGAAAAGTAGAAGTCAATATCAACAGAATATCGCGTTAATTCATGACATAATCTGAGCATTGTACCACCACCAAAAACAAGCGGCGTTAAGAGCCGCGTTGAATTCATATAATTCAAAACATGCATTTCGAATTTCTCATGTTGTTCAAATATCAGCATAAGCTTTTCCAGATATTTTTTGTTTTTTCTGGAAAATAGGCTAAAATATTTGTTATAACTTCAGGGTCAAAAGCTGAAAAATCAATGGCTGAAAAATCAATGGCATAACGCCCCATAGATACAAAATAAATTGCATCAGCCATTGCTTTTTCAGGAGTGGCGATAAAAACGAAATCTTGTTTCACAAAATCTTTGTATAAAGGATGGGCTATTTTCCTAAAAGTAAATTCATAAGAATTGACCAATCTGTGATCACTTCTTTTTAATGATATAGATTCAATATAGTTTTGCTGGATTTGTGTTGTAATGCCATAATATGATAGTGCTGTGTTTAAAGAAATATATGAAGGCACTTGAATTATATTTGCGAGTCGTAATTGTTCATCAAAACGCAAATTTTCAAATTTTTCAGCCAATACATAAATATCTTTTTTTATTCTCACCATAAGTCCATTTTTAACATACCGGCTGCATAATACCTTAGCAGATTCCGGGAGAATTGAGAGTGTCTCTGCCACATGAATGTGTGAAAAATAAATTGATTTAATTTTTCTTAATGTTTGATATTGCATTATTCCAAAATACAGATAGTTAACAGAAATGTCAACTATTTATCTCTACAGCCCACTCATTTTGCATAAATAAATGTCATCATTACTAATGCCAGATGTTCATGAACATTCTGCTGCGCGGTGATGCCAACGATGTATTGAAACGACTTGATAATGGAATACCAATACCTGTGTCCTTGACTGAAAATAAAAGTCGGGTTTGTTGATTTCGTTCGAAAATTTTAACGACACGAACCAGGATTTCACCCTCATTTTTTCAATGCTGACAAGACGTCCATGTACAGCAGAAGATATTGCAGGGGCTTTTGGCATGCATTTCAATGAAGTCTCAAAATACCTTGGAAATCTTCTTCGGAAAAAACTTATTCGAACAGAACGTACTGGTAATGCTATTTATTATATAATGACAAGGAACGAGGAATGAGAAGTAATGTTCTCTGAAAATAACATGCTCATTTTTCTTGAACGTACAAAAAAATAAGGTCGTGTAGAGACGTAGCATGCTACGTCTCTACAGTTCATTTACCTCAAAACGAACAATATCAATAATGGGGAGTGGATTGAAGGTTGACATCTACCAATATTCCAAGGATATCTCTTACTTTGTTTGGAATATCTTCCAACAGTTTATCTGCCTGAGAAACACCGACATGGCCCTTATCGTTGATACCAACAAACAAAGTTCCACCATCGGCATTGGCAAATCGACACGACAGGGCGAACAAAAGGTTCGCCCTTACATGATTAATCATGTTTTCCAATCAGCTCCTGCAAATCATTGACAATGGATCTCATGTTGTCTGTCTGATAATTCATGTCTTCAGTAGCCGATGTTGTCGCTGATGCTTTTTGAGCGCTTTCCTGGATATCACTATTAATATTTGAAATCGACTGATTCAGTTCTTTTATGTGCCTGGCCTGTTCATCAGATGATGCTGCAATTCTATCAGTAATAACGCTTGTATCTTTAATAATTTCTATATTTTCATTATACATTTGTTTAGTGGTTGTTGCCAATTCAGTACCATGTTTGACAGCCTGCATTGTATTTTCAATTAACGTCGTTGTATTTTTTGCAGCTTCCGCAGATCGCATGGCAAGATTTCTAACCTCATCAGCAACAACAGCAAATCCTGCACCCGCTTCACCAGCTCTAGCAGCTTCAACAGCAGCATTCAAGGCCAATAAATTGGTCTGAAATGCTATTTCATCAATGGTTTTAATTATTTTTCCGATCTGATCACTTGATTTTGAAATTTCATCCATTGCTGAAGACAATTTTTCCATCTGATCATGAACCCGTGTGACAATTTTATTGATTGTGTTCATCATCTTTTTCGCTTTTCCAGCATCTTGCGAACTGCCAGTCATCAAATTTACAATTTCAGATAACAAACCAGATAGTTCAGACAAATCATTTGCCTGTTTTTGCAATGATTCTGAAAGAACGATATTGTTGTCATAGACATGCTCGGAAACCGAAGATGCATTATTAGAGCTCTCTCTTAGAGAAACTACTGATTTATTGATAATATTGATGACCCATCGATTCATCAAATAAGACACCAATAAAAAGATAATAACAATTAAAAAAAGTAAAATACCTGAAAGTTGACTCATTTTTTTCCACAAATTGGAACGTACATTTTTTGTATGTTTCTGGATTGCTTCATCCACGTCATCCATATAAACGCCGGTACATATTACCCAGTTCCAGGGTTTGAAATACTTGACATAAGTTATTTTGTTTACCGGTTCTTTTGCACTGATTTTAGGCCATTTATACCATGAATAGCCCTGGCCATCTTCCAGTGCAACCTTTAGCTGATCCAGAAGCAGATATTTGCCATCAGGATCTTTATAAATATCCGATCCAATATCCGAACCAATCAGTTTTTCCTTTGGATGTTGGATCATTTTTTTTGTTGTTGTGCTGAAAATATAAAAGTAATCATTATTATCATTTCCATAACGTAAATCATTAATAATGGATTTGATTTGATTCTGGATATCTTGTTCAGCGGATTCCATATACACGCCAGTGGCAATAATCCAGTTCCAGGGTTTATACAAAGAAACATATGAAACTTTTGGTACAGGCTGATCCTTTCCAGGTTTAGGCCATGAATAATCAATCATTCCTTCGCCATGTTCTTTTGCAAGCGCTGTGTATTCTTTAAATAATCGCTTTCCTGATGGATCTTTGATATCTGAAAGATCTGTATTATCCAATTTGGGATTTATTGGATGCATGACCATTTTGCAATTGATGTCACTGATCCAAAGATAATTACCGCCCAGGTATCGCATGCTTCGAACACGATTCATCGCCATATTCTTTCGTTCTTGTTCAGATAATTGCGTATAATTTTCATGAACGTCTTTAATGCTGTTAATGGCCATGTCTACTGCTATTTTTAATTCTCTTGAATATAATTGGGCCAATTTTACAGGATTATGGGAATCCTTGTATTTGCTTTCCACCACTGTAAAGGCAATATCCAGTAGATTTTTAATCATGGCTTTTCGTTGTTCAACCATGCTTGTCTGGTAGTGTTGAATTTCAGTTTCTGCATTTTTGATCATCTGGAAAATTGAAAAAAGACCTGAAATGATACCAGATAATAAAACACCGCAAACGACTAACCCCATTAACTTTTGTTTCAAAGTCATATCTTACTCCTTTGTTCTAACTGTTGTTTTAAAGACAAATCTAACTCCTTTGCTCTGAAAAGGTATACTTATGTCAAAGCATTTTTATGAGTTTTATAATTTGTACAGGTTATATTGTTGCCCAACGTAGGTTTCTCATTTTTGTATGGACAAGACTTACTATTCAAATGAGTGCAACCCAAATTGTCTGAACAAAAAATATCTAACTTTTTAGGGATAAATGCTTTCTTTATTGTTAATTAATTTAATTATACTGTTATTTTATTTTTATATTATAAATATTTATCTGTCAATACGTATTTTGGGGTGCATCCCCAAAAAGTCGGTTATGTTGCGAGGTTAATAACTCTCCAGGTGTATATAGAGAAAAGATTATTAAAAAAGGGGATAACCAGGGATGTCCCGACATCCCAAATGCAATTATTTGTAATAATTTCAAGAAAAATGCAAGGAGGTGCATTGTGAATCAGGGATATATAGAGATTCGCAAGATTATTGGGGAATCACTGTTGGATCTGGGATTCAATTGTTAACATACCAACAATTAATGCTGGATGTTGCTAAAATACGCATAAATAAAAAATATCCGAAGGCACTATGTTCTGAACCCTATTTGTTGACAAATATCATTTTTGTGATAAAAGTTTAAAATTAAAGTTTCAAAAAATAGGAATCTGGAACGGGGCGTATGTGAAAGTTAGGGGAAAATGTTGCCTCAAGCAAAAACCGAAATCCAACCAATGTCCGAAACCAATGTAGGGGCGAACCTTGTGTTCGCCCTCCGGACTAAAACCAAAATCGAACCGATATCTAAAAAACAATGTATATAGGTTCATGGTTTAACTTCACCATCGGACATTGGATTGATTTCGGTTTCTGTTAGAGGGCGAATACAAGGTTCGCCCCTACATTGGTTTCGGACATTGGTTGGATTTCGGTTTTTGTTTGTGGCAACATTTACTTCCCCTAACCTGTACATACACCCTCTGGAACGTTTCCTCAAAAAAACATATAGATCATAAAAAATGAACGAACAATCAAAAACATCTCAAATAATGGTATAATATCAATTTGTACCAGTATGTATAAAATCCAAAGAAAAAGCGCATCAACAGGATTGATGCGCTTAATACATTTGCATTCTTGAAAAGTGTTAACTAGTTTTTAGAGGATATGAAGGATGCCGGTTTGAAACTAAACGACAATCAATCATCGGTTTATTCCCCCATATATCCAATGAGTTAAAACAGATTAATGCGAAACGTATTCTTGTTTATGGTTCAATACTAAGATCGAAAAGTTTTCATCATAAGTCTGACCTGGTTTATGGTCTTGATTTAGATAAATGGTTTAAAGCATATAAAATTGTCGAAGAAATAACATCTAATATCGATATTTCTATTGATATTCATCTTTCACAAGAAATGGATCAAGTATTTTTATCATCAGTAGAAGAATATGGATGAATTATTTGATATACAATACAGTTTCTATAAATTAAGTTATCCTGAGTTTGGGCGAATAACACAGCGCTTGCAGTGCGAAGAAAAGACATGGCCCAGTCTACAGCAAGCAGTTTACTAAAAATTATTGATGATTTGGGGACAGTTCGGTATATTCAAGTTTGGGCTGAAAAAAGTGATTAAGACATTAAGGGTTGCTATTAATCATCAGATGATCTCAATTAATCAATCAAAAAAGGAGAACAAATGCCTGGTCCGTTTTATAATATAGCAGTTTCAAATCCTAATTATGATAAATCAATATTTGACATCGGATTTCCAGATAATCCATATGATTGGAAATCACTTCCTGCAACATTTGCAAATGGAAAATTGTCAATTGCGGGGCATCCAGTTATGGAAGATTGGGAAAGGCCCTATATGAAAGCACTCGCAAATATTGCGACATTAAATGGCGGGACTGTGCTTGAAATTGGATTTGGTTTGGGGCTTTCAGCTTCTTATATTCAAGAAAATAATATTAAAAAACATATTATTATTGAAGCCAATACCACTGTTTTTGAAAAAGTTAAAAATTTTGCCCAAAACGCCAGAATTGCAACAGTGCCAGTTTTGGGATTCTGGCAAGAAGAAATAACATCATTTCCTGATGACAGTCTTGATGGCATCTTATTTGATGCATACGCATTAAGTGAAGAAGAATTTGAATGCCATTTTCCTTTTTTTAAGCATGCGTATCGAATCCTTAAAAAAAATGGAATTTTCACATATTACTCATCTGAGGTGGAGAACTATTCTGCTTTTCATTTAGAATATCTGCAATCAGCAGGTTTTAAAAAGATTGCAAAAGAAGTGTGCCAAGTTTCACCCCCAGAAGATTGCCTTTATTGGAATAGTGAAACGATTATGGTGCCAATTATAAGAAAGTAATGTCAATTTTCCAATTTTCAGAGGGGCGCATTCCCAAAAAGTCGGTTATGTTTTCTTATAGACTTTAAGATAACGATTTTGGCAAGTCGCAAGGAGATAGTACTATAGTACATCGACGAAGTGCCAACGCAGTCCAAAATCTTTATCTTAAAGTATATAGCTCTGAAAGGGCGGCAACATACTAGCCCAGGGCAACGCCCTGGGTAGATGGTAGCCTTGGTTTTAGCCCTGAAAGGGCGCTAAATATGCAAACAATTAAAGAAAAAAATGTAACGCCCTTTCAGGGTTACATCGTTGGTTAATTTTTACCCAGGGCGTTGCCCTGGGCTGGTATGTTGCCGCCCTTTCAGGGCTAAGAAAACAATGGGCTTTTTGGGAATGCGCCCTTTTCAGAGTAAATTTGAAATTTGACAACAAACAAAGCGATACGTTATTATTGACAAAATTTGAATTTTAAATTATTTACTCAATTAATGTAAAAAAATGTGGACATTTTTTTACATTTATAGACAGGTTTAGTATATTCGGCCTTAAAGGTTCAAAAATTAGGAATCTGGAATATTTCCTCATGACATTCATCCCAAAAAAAAACATATAGATCATAAAAAATGAACGAACAATCAAAAGCATTCATTTATGCAAAGTTACCTATATTTATCTCAATAGTTTTAATCATAGTATTAACAATTAGTTTTTTAAGCGCAAGAATATTTTATTCAATAAAATCAGGACAGGCCGGTGTAAGATGGAAGCG
>Ga0272440_1002906_pt1 | contig 13101 bp, 14 predicted proteins | sample SSMMMBAug17_FD_192440 | JGI IMG/M metagenome (GOLD analysis project Ga0272440, IMG submission 192440) | Marine sediment archaeal communities from Little Sippewissett salt marsh, Falmouth, MA, United States - SSM-MMB-Aug17 | ecosystem: Environmental > Aquatic > Marine > Wetlands > Sediment ...
GAGGCCAAAGCTGCAGCATTATTCAGCGAAATAGATGAAGATAAACAAAAAGCTCCATTCTCATATTTTGAACGGATGGATTCTAAGATGATGATAGACTTTATTAAAGGTGAGCATCCACAAACTATAGCATTAATACTATCACATCTTAAACCTTCAAAAGCAGCCTCTATACTAATGGGCTTACCTAAGAATATTCAAGGTAGCATTTCAATGAGAGTTGCAAAAATGAAACAGCTACCTTTGGAAGTTGTACGTGAAGTGGATCAGGCAATTGAAAAAGAGATAATAGGTTTCGGTAGTTCAATGAGCCGTGAAATTGGTGGACTTGAAGCTGTTGTTAATATTTTGAACGAAGTTGATGGATCCACAGAAGATAATGTCCTATCATGGTTAGAAGAAGAAAAAGCTGAAATGGCAGAAGAAATTCGTCAAATGATGTTTGTATTTGAAGACCTTGTTAATGTCGATGATAGAGGCATGAGAGAAATTCTTAAATCTGTTGATATGGGTGATTTAAAAGTTGCTCTTAAAACTGCATCTGAGGATATGAAGCAAAAAGTATTCTCAAATCTTTCACAACGTGCAGGTGATATGCTTAAAGAAGACATGGAAGTTATGGGACCAGTTAGATTGGCTGAAGTAGAAGAAGCCCAACTGAAGGTTGTTCGTCTGGCAAAGAAGATGGAAGCCGAAGGAAAAGTTGTATTAGGAAAGGGAAAAGAAGATGTCCTTGTCTGATGACGTCTTTCAATTTCCATCTTTTGATGATTCTAAGCCATCTGCTGATACTCAAGCAGATGATGTTGAAAAATCGAAGGATACTACTGGATTTACTATTATTGACTTCGAAAGAGCAGATTCAGAAATCACTGAAACTGTTCCAAAGGAAGATGTCTATAATTTCCCATCATTTGATGATATAACCGGTCAAATTAAAGAATGTGCACTTCCAGAAGAAAGAGCTCTTCAAGCTGAAATCAATGAACGCTTAAAAGAGGTAGATGATAAACTTAAAGCTGCTGAAGAAAAATTTATAGAAGCTGAACAAGCTATTGAAGACTCAAAGGTCAAAAGTGTTGAGATTGAAAAACAGGCTTTTGAAAAAGGGCTAGCTGAAGGTAAAAAAGAAGGGTACGATGCAATAGTCTCTCAATCAACAATAGTTATAGAAGGTATTGAAAATGTTCTTAAAGAAATAACAGCTTACAAAGATGATTTTCCAAAAATTTACGAACGTGAAGTTGTAGGACTCATCAAAGAGATTTCTAGAAAAGTAGTTCATGTTCAAGCTAAACTTAATAAGCGTGTTATTTTGAAAAATATATATAAGGCATTTGAGATTCTATCCGATCGTGTAGAAGTGAAACTTAATATAAATCCAGAAGATATGGATTTTGTTAATGAAAACAGACCTGAATTTTTTGCAAATGTTAAAGGTATTGAATCTATTACTATTGAAGGTGATCCTGAGGTAGAACGGGGCGGATGCTTCATTGAAACCCGATATGGAGATGTTGATGCACGCATTCAAACCCAGCTTGAAAGAGTTGAATCTTCAATAGAAGAATTAATGAAAAATGCTTGAGAAAGATTGGAAAAAATATTTTAATGCTGTTAAGACGACCAGAACACTCATTCCAACTGGAAAAGTGACAAAGATTACTGGGATTATTGCAGAAGGTTATTGTGCTGGCACAGGAGTTGGTAGCACCTGTTCTATCGAAAACACAGAAGGAGAACAAATTCAAGCTGAAGTTGTTGGTTTTAATGATCGAAAAATTGTTCTAATGCCTTATGGGGAAACCCGAAATATTAGTCCTGGTTGCAAGATTTCTTTATTAGAGGATCGACCTTATATACCTGTTGGAGAGCAATATCTTGGAAGAGTTGTTGGTGGAATGGGAGAACCTCTTGATGGACGGGGCCCAATTCAAGCAGATGATATTTATCCTCTTTATGGCAATGTTGTCAATCCATTGAATAGACAAATTATTACTGAACCCGTTGATGTTGGAATAGGCGTTATTAACACTATGATTACAATAGGTAAGGGACAGCGAATTGCAATTATGGCAGGCTCTGGAGTAGGAAAAAGTATTCTTATGGGCATGATTGCAAGGCATACAAGCGCTGATGTATCTATTATTTGCCTTGTTGGTGAACGTGGTCGAGAAGTTAAAGATTTTGTAGAGCAGATTTTAGGTAAGGAAGGTAGAGAGAAATCCATATTAGTAGCAGCAACATCAGATACTTCTCCATTGGTTAGAATTAGATCAACTTACCTGGCTACAACTCTGGCAGAATATTTCAGAGATCAGGGCAAAGATGTTCTTTTGATTATGGATTCAATTACTCGTTTTGCAATGTCATCTCGTGATGTTGGACTGGCAGCCGGAGAACCTCCAACTTTACGAGGATATACACCATCATTTTTTATACAAATTCCTAAACTTCTCGAAAGAGCTGGTAATGTAGAAGGGAAGGGAAGTATAACTGGAATTTATACAGTTTTAGTCGAAGGTGATGACATAAACGATCCTGTAGGAGACACTGTTCGTTCTATTGTTGACGGACATATTGTTCTTTCAAGGGATTTAGCCAATATGGGACATTATCCGGCAATTGATGTTTTAGGAAGTGTTAGCCGTGTAATGAGAGATGTTATTGACAGTGAACATTACGATACAGCACAACGCCTTATTGAAGTTCTTGCAATATATAGAAAGTCTGAAGATATCATAAATATTGGAGCTTATGTAGATGGTAGTGACCCAAAAATTGACTATGCAAAATCAATGATTGGTAAAATTAATGATTTTTTGCGCCAGGGGGTTGAAGAGAAAGTTTCTATGAATGTCGGTTTGAATCAATTGAAACTATTGTTTCTTAATCAGCCAAATATGAGATGAAAGAATTTAAATTTAAGCTTGAATCGGTTCTCAGGTACCGCAAGTATCGTGAAAGAAATGCACAGCTTGAACTTGTAAAAGCTAAGAATGCAGTCATAGAAAAGCGACAACTAATAGAAAAACTAAAAAGAAATCGTTTGCAAGCAATTTTTGAACTTAAAGAAAAGGAAACAAAGGGAATTGGAGTCGGTCGTCATCGTTTTTACACTAATTATATATTAGGTACAGATCAGGCCCTTGAAGAAGAACAAAAAAAATTACTCGAACTAGAAAAAATTTTTAGACATCATCAGGAACTGGTCCGAAAAGAGCAGATTAAAAGAAAAACTCTTGAAAAAATAGAAGATATTAAAAAGAAAGAATATGTGTCAGAATATATTAAATTTGAACAAAAAACTATGGATGAAATGGTTGCCATCAGGCAAAAGCCAGCAAAGGAGGCAGCATGAGTCGTTTTGAATCTAAAAATCATTTTTTTTATCGAATCATTTGTGGTGTCTTAATATTTAAAATGGTACTTGTTTGTACTCTTTTGAGTATTGATTTATCCGAACCTATTCCTGTTATAGAAACTGAGGAAGCGGTTGCAGAAAACATAGCAGAGGATATTTCTAAAAATGATATGACTCTATCAATGGACCGTATGGAACAACATAATAATTTTTATTCTAAACCCGAAAATGCATATTTAGAATCAGAAATTATTCAAAGAGAACGGGAAAAGCTTATTCGAGAGAGACAAAAATTGGAAAATGAACGTCAGCATCTTGAAGCAGTAAAAAAAGAAATTGATCAAAAAATTGCAAGGTTAACTGAAATTCAGTCTACTGTTCAGAATAAAATTGATCAACAAGAGGGCCTAATCAAAAAATACAAGACCATGCAAGAAACAGCCATGGACAAACAATTTAAGCATCTCTTAAAAATTTATACATCCATGCCTTCAAAAAAATCAGCAAAGTTAATTGATAAACTTGATATTGAAATTGCTATACGGCTTCTTTCTAAAATGAAAGGAGAGCAAGTTGGACAAATTTTAAGCTATGTTCCTCCTGAGAAAGCAGCAAATATTAGTGAACATCTCGCTAAGGCAGAGTAGTAAACAGATTATATGTTCTTTTGAAAACTAAATATTATTCATAAATTTATAAGGTCTACATTTTTCATTGTTTATTAATTGTTAAAGTTTTAGAAAATATTTGTCGAATATTATTTCAAACACAAAAACAATAAAGAGTCAGTAACAAATTCAAATTCTAGTTATAAAAAAGGAAATAGTATCATGACAATAATAAATAGCATTTTAACGGGATTGGCAAGGAACAACGAGACTAACCAAAAAACTCCAGTTCCTCAACCAAAACAAAAAATTGACCCGAGCCAAATATATGACGATACTGCAGAGGAAATAATACTACCAGAAGATGTTCTTATAAATTTTTCTGAGCAATCAAAAGAAGCCATTTCATTATTAGATTACATTGATGAAATTCCTGACATTAGAGAGGAAAAGGTTAATGAACTCAGACAAAAAATTCAAGATGATACATATGAAATAGATTATCAACAACTAGCTTCAGAAATGGTCAATGAGTTTCTTTATGAAAATATATAATGATTTTTATTTAAAAGTTTAAAAAGGCGAGTCAAAACGACTCGCCTTTTTTTTTGTTAAAAATGAAATAAATTCATCAACCTACATAAAAATCTTGATTTCCTTTACGATTTGAATGTATACTAAGACTCAAAAATAATGCAAGTTTTTTGATCTGTATAAATTATAAAAAAAGAATCATATATTTCTTAAAATCCACTTTTTAATATGCTTTTTGAATAGGCTCACTAACACTGAAAAAATAGAATTCGGTTCGAAAGTGAAAGACTCCTACCAGCAAATGATTTAGAATTCATAAGATAGAGATCAATTAAAAAAAAATTAAAGAACAATGTATTTTAAAAACTCTACAAATAATTACAAAAGATTTATATATAAGTATCAAATTATATTATAATTTGATAACAAGTTTTGATTATTTAAAAATATTTGTTTGAGAAGCTAAAAGGAATATTTCATTGATCGTAACAGTAGGGGTCGGAGATTTAAAAATAAGTAAAAACCCAAAAGATGTTATAATAACACATGCATTGGGTTCTTGCATAGGCGTTGCTGTGTATGATCCAACCGTAAAAGTTGGAGGATTGTTACATTATATGCTTCCAGAATCAAGTCTGGATAGAGATAAAGCCAAAAAATCTCCATTTATGTTTGCAGACACTGGAATACCAATTTTATTTCGTTCTTGTTATAAGATAGGTGCGGTAAAAAGTAGAATGATCGTCAAAGTAGCTGGAGGCAGTTCAATTATGGATGACTCCGGCTTTTTTAATATTGGAAAACGAAACTATGCATCTTTACGTAAAATATTATGGCGTAATAATGTTTTGATTCAATCAGAAGATATAGGTGGAAATGGAAATCGGACTGTTAGGTTGCATATTTCAAGCGGTCTTGTAGAAGTTAAGGAATCAAATAAAGGTTACCGTCCCTTATGATAAATTTTAAATTTATAAGTTTAATCGAAAACACTTTGAATTTTTTTTTAATTAGTGCTATCTTTTATTATTAGATTTTTAAATTATTGAATATATTATTAAAATAAAATAAGTATTGCTACTTGTTAAGGTTCATATAATTTTATCAAATTTTTTAATTAATTAAATACCTTGTAATTATTATTTTTTTTAATATAAACAAAATAAAAATACGTGGGGCAAATGGCATTTAATATTCTCATTGTTGATGATTCCCCATCTATGCGTCAGGTCATTAAAAGGACAATAAAAATATCTGGGTTTGATGTGGGACATTTTTTTGAAGTTAGTAATGGCAAAGAGGCGCTTGATTTGCTTACAAGTAAATGGGTAGATGTCATTGTTTCAGATATAAATATGCCGGTAATGGATGGCATTACCTTTATTAAATTTTTACAAAAAGATACAATTACTGCAAAAATTCCTATCATAGTAATTACAACGGAAGGAAGAGAATCTTGTCTGGAAAAAATTATGAATTTAGGAGTAACGGCCTGTTTGAAGAAACCTTTCAAGCCGGAAACTTTTCGAAATCAATTGATAAAGGTTCTCGGAATTAAGCAGACATTAACGAACGAAAAAAATTCGTTGAAGGGTTATGACTTTTAATTTTTTTGTATTTTTTAAGAGCTTTATATGAGGCTGATCCATGCGTGAAATAAAAGTGCTTATCGTAGATGATTCTGCGATAGTTCGCAAAATTTTTACTGATCAATTAACAAAAGAACCAGGAATAAGAGTCGTTGGAACAGCTCCTGATCCGTATGTCGCACGAGATAAAATTGTAACGCTTAAACCTGATGTTCTGACTTTGGATATCGAAATGCCCCGGATGGATGGTATTACCTTTTTGAAAAAGCTAATGAGATATCATCCAATGCCTGTTATTATTGTCAGTTCTTTGACCCCAAAAGGGGGAAAATTAGCACTTGAAGCCATAGAAAGTGGAGCTGTAGAGGTTTTATGTAAACCTGGTGCTTCTTATTCCGTTGGAGATATGGGGAAACAACTTGCTGATAAAATAAAAGCTGCTGCACTAGCAAGAATAAATTTTAAGCCCCAAAATCGGCCTATAAGCTCTGCAAGAGAAGCAAAACTATCTTACAGAAATAGATCTTTGCAGGAAACTACACATAAAGTAATTGCAATTGGGTCTTCAACAGGTGGCACTGAAGCTTTAAAAGAAGTTTTAATAAAGTTTCCCCCTACAATTCCTGGTATACTAATAGTTCAACACATGCCCCCAAAATTTACTACAGCCTTTGCAGAACGCTTAAATGATTTATGCGATATAACAGTTAAAGAAGCTGCTGATGGTGATTATGTTCTTACTGGACGTGCTTTGATTGCTCCTGGTAATTATCACATGTTACTTCGTAGAAGTGGTGCTAGATATTTTGTTAGTATTGAAACAGGCCCAATGGTTCATCACCAACGGCCAGCTGTTGATGTTTTATTTGATTCTACTGCTGAATATGCAGGTTCAAATGCAGTAGGGGTTATTTTGACTGGTATGGGGGCAGATGGTGCTAAAGGCTTACTCAGGATGAAAGAGGCAGGAGCACGTACTATTGGCCAGGATGAAGCATCTTGTGTTGTATATGGTATGCCTAAAGAGGCTGCAAAGGTAGGTGCGGTTGAAGTTGTAAGTCCACTGCATCAGGTTGCACAAGAAGTCATTAATGCGTTATAATTTCTTTAAATATTTATACTATATCTAATGTATTGTTTTATAAAAGTGGAGTATGAATCATATGGAAAATTTCATCAATGCTCTAAATAAGCTGACTGAAAAATTTTTGGCAGAAGTTGAAACCGTTGATGCTGATAATATACAGGCAATGGGTTCTCTCATGAATTGCATGGATGAACTCGTTCAGCTGGCACAAGATAATAAACAAACTGATCTGATACGCATGGGGTCTGGGATAAAATCAATGGCCGGTTCACTTGCCTGGGGAGAACCAGATCATTCTGTAGAACAAGTTCAAGAAGGAGCTAAGCTACTTAAAGCTTTGTCCAATGAAATTGAATCAGGGGAATCAATTACTGACAAAGTAACAGAATACATAAATAAGTGTGGTATTCAAGAGGAAATTGAAGTAATAGAAAGTAATGAGACTTCTGAAGAATCTGAACCTGATGAAAAAGAGACTGTCGGAGCTGAAGCTGATGAGCCTGAGGAAGAAGATGATAACCAATTTGTTGTTGATTTAAGCCAGGATAAAGAATTAATTGAAAATTTTATAATGGAAGCCCTTGAAAATTTTAGGGATATCGAAGTTAGCATTGTAGAATTAGAAGAAGATCCTGGGAATATCGAAATAATTAATGATATTTTTAGACCGTTTCATACAATAAAAGGTGTTTCTGGATTTTTGAATCTTACTCAAATAAATAAGTTAACGCATCAAGTGGAAACACTTTTGGATGAAGCTAGAGATCAACGCCTTACAATTGATGGAAATATAATTGATTTAGTCCTTGCGGCTATTGATCTTACTAAAAATATGATCAATCACCTGGATGAGCAATTAAAAACAGGAGATTCAACACCTAAAAAATTCGGTGTGCATGCATTGATCAAACGATTAAAAAATGCAGCACAAGGAATATTTGATGAGGCTCCATCTGAACCAGAGCCTCCTAAAGAAGAATTAAAACCATCTGATATTATTCCTTTAGATGATGATAATGTTAAACCGCCTCCTAAAAAAGAACCAGAGAAAAAAGTTGCGCCAGAACCTAAACCAGCATCTTCTCCAAAACCAAAACAACAACCTAAACAACAACCTGCTCAGACTGCTCCTAAAAAAGCAGCTATTCAATCTCCAGCTTTTGTCAAAGTAGATACTCAAAAGTTAGATAATATGATTGATATGGTTGGTGAGTTGGTTATCAATCAGGCCATGCTAAATCAGGAAATTGGAGACTCTGTTTCTTCTGATAATAGAAAACTTTATAGTAGTATAACTCAGCTAACAAGAATTACATCAGAAATTCAAAGAATATCCATGTCAATGCGAATGATCCCAATTAAACAAACTTTCCAAAAAATGATTAGATTAGTTCGTGATCTTGCTAAAAAGTCTGGCAAGCAAATCGGGTTAAAAATGCTGGGAGAAGAAACTGAAATTGATAGAAATATGGTTGATGAAATATACGATCCTCTTGTTCATTTGGTAAGAAATTCTTGTGATCATGGTTTGGAGTTACCAGAAGATCGAAGAAATATGGGTAAACCTGAAAAAGGGCTTGTTACGCTAAATGCTTATCATAAGGGTGGTAATATTGTAATTGAAATAAAAGATGATGGAAGAGGCCTTAATCGTGATAAAATTGTTCAAAAAGCTTTAGAAAAAGGTCTTATTAAATCTGGAGATAACCTTGCGGATCAGGAAGTTTTTGGTTTAATTTTTCAGCCTGGCTTTTCCACTGCTGATAAAATAACAGATGTATCAGGTCGTGGTGTTGGAATGGATGTTGTAAAACGAGTTATTGACAATATGAGAGGAAAACTTGAAGTTAATTCTGAACCTAATAAGGGAACTGTTCTTTGGTTAAAATTGCCTCTTACTTTAGCTATTATAGATGGTATCATTGTCCGTGCAGGAGAGCGAGATTATATCATGCCCACAGCATCTGTTCTTGAATCTCTTAGACCGGACAAGGGTTCTTGTAAGCATGTTGTCAATAAAGGAGAGATGATCCAAATTCGTGAAAGATTATATCCTCTTATTCGTTTACATGAAATTTTTGGTTTTGAGCCCAAAAATTATAATCCTTGGGAGGGAATTGTCGTTGTAGCTGAAAGTGATGGAAGGCATAAATGCTTATTAGTAGATGAAATTGTTGGAAAACAAGAAGTAGTTATTAAAAATTTAGGTGGTTTAAAGAAAGTCAAAGGTATGGCAGGAGGTGCAATCTTAGCTGATGGTCGTGTAGGGTTAATTCTGGATGTATCGGGTTTATTTGAAATCAGTGAAAATTAATATCTATTTTTTCTTACAGCCAAAAAACTCCGTTTTTTTTTAATAGTTTTTGTTGGAGTTTTTCGAATGATTAAAACGCCAGATTTATCTGACGAAGATTTTAAAAAATTTAAATCCCTAATTTATAACAAATGTGGAATTTGTTTAAATGAAGGGAAAAAAGAACTTGTTCGTGCAAGGCTAAATAAAAGGCTTCGAAATACAGGTATATCTTCATTTAATGAATATTATAGTTATTTAACTACAGAAGATAATGGTGATGAGTTGGTGGTTATGCTAGATGCTATTTCCACCAATAAAACCAGTTTTTTTCGAGAGATTAAACACTTTGATTTTTTGAATGATAAGGTTTATCCATTATATGCTTCAGGTGAATATGGTAAACGCCTGAGATTTTGGAGTGCTGCATGTTCAAGTGGTCAGGAACCATATACACTGGCAATAAGTTTACTCGAGTATTTAGGAAAAAATTCAAACTATGATATAAAAATATTGGCAACAGATATTTCTACAAAAGTTCTTAGTCAGGCAAAACGTGGTGTTTACCAAAGTGACCAAATTGAAGACATTCCCAGGCCCTTAATTCGGACATATTTTCAGCAAGGCCAGGGCAGACAAAAAGGATTTTATCGAGTTAAGCCTATTTTGGGAAACGTAATTTCATTTAAGCGTTTTAACCTTATGGATAACTTCCCATTTAAAGGAACTTTTCAATTTGTCTTTTGTAGAAATGTAATGATTTATTTTGATAAAAAAACACAGGAAAAATTAGTAAATAAATTTTACCGATGCATTGTTCCAGGTGGATACCTAATGATAGGACATTCTGAAAGTTTGACAGGGATAAAACACCCATTTAAATACATTCAACCCAGTATTTACCAAAAAGTTTAAATGGATAACAAATATAAAAAATGAAAAAAAATGAAGATTTAACAAAGAAACGTCAAATTTTAGAAAAAACGATAAATGAAGTTTTTGAAGAAATGTATTTTATGTTTCCAGAGCTTGTAACGAATTCTTTTAATAAATTTTCTTTTCCATTAGCCTGTTTTTTTTCAAAGGTGTCATTAATTGAAGCTAAAGCTAACTTTTATTTGTTTGGATCCCAATTATTAGTCAAAAAAATGACTACTAATTTTTTAGGTGAGAAACGAATTTTTGAACAAGATGAACTAAGTGATGTGTTTAGAGAGGCTACCAATGTGATTGTAGGAAATTTTATATCATATAGTGATTTTACACCAGATATTAGGTTTGAAATTCCTGAAGTAAAGATCAAAAACATAAATTTAAAAGATCTAAATGCTTCTTATAAAATTGATTTAGTTTATGCGATAGAAAATGATTTTTTTCGAATAGCAATGGTTAGCTAAAAATATATGATGGGAGTTTAATATGGATGCACGCTTGATAAATCCCTTTGTAAAAGCCACTGTTAAAGTCATGGAAATAATGGCTTTTACGCGGCCCAAACCACATCAACCTTTTTTAAAACAAGATGATATTGCAAAAGGTGATGTTTCATCAATTATTAAGCTATCTGGTGAGTCTAAAGGAACTATTGCTGTTTCATTTACAGAACAGTGTATATTGTCTATTGCATCCAAAATGTTTGGTGAAAATATGACTAAATTGGATGATGAAATAATGGATGCTGTTGGTGAAATAGCTAATATGATTTCTGGACAGGCTCGCCAGGAACTAGAAGACAAAGGAAAAGTGCTTTACGCAGCTATCCCAACGATGGTAAAAGGAAAAAACCATACTATAAGTCACAAAATATCAGCCCCCATAATGGCTGTACCTTTTGGAACCGAATATGGTGACTTCACCATAGAAGTTTGTTTCGAAGATTAAGTGTTAAGAGGAGGAGATATGCCTTTAGATTTGAACATGAACGTTTTAGTTGTCGATGATTTTCTTACGATGCGGCGTATACTAAAAAATATTTTAAAACAGGTAGGTTACTCTAAAATGGAGGAAGCAGAAGATGGTGCTCAAGCCCTAGATATGATAAAAAATGCTGATCCTCCATTTGAGCTGATTATTGCGGACTGGAATATGCCAAAAATGACAGGTATAGAACTATTAAAAGCTATCCGCGCAGATCCAGAGCTTAAACATCTACCCGTTATAATGGTAACAGCAGAAGCTCAAAAAAGTCGTGTCCTTGAAGCTGTTCAGGCAGGTGTAAGTAACTATATTGTTAAACCTTTCACAGCTGAAACAGTTAAAACAAAGCTAGAACAAGTATTTAAATAAAACTAATTATTTACAAACTAACTCCGTCCATATTAACATTGAATATGGACGGAGTTTTATATTTGTTTATTCAGGTAATTATTTAATAAAGATAAAGTTTCATCTGAAATACTATCTTGTTTTTTTGCAATAGGTAATGTGTATAACCCAAGTGTTTGATAGAGGTTCAAAAAATCGGGTATTAAGTCTTGTATTGCTTGAAGGTGATTCTTTATAGTATTTACGTCTCCTCGAGATATTGGCCCTGTTAATGCTTTTGGGATCCCCTGATTATCAATATTTTTTAAAGTACCTGAAATTAATGGTTTTAAAACTGTTAATGCCAAATTTTCAGAAATACCTGCCTTTATATTTAATTGGCGTGCCATGTCAAGCAATGTGACCATATAGTTTGAAGCTACAACCGCCGCAGCATGATACAATTTTTTTTCATTTGTAGAAATTTTGACATAATTTGCATTAAGATCATTAGCAAGCTTTTTGCCTATTGTGATAGCCTCAGGATTTCCTTCGATTGAAATATATATATCCTTGAAAGGATTGGGTTCTAAATGAGTTGTTGGAAAACTTTGTAATGGATGGAATGAACCTATATGTATTCCTTTTTTTTGAGCATAAGATAAAACATTTGAAGACAACGATCCACTGCAGTGGAAAATAGTTGAATTTGTTCTGATACCTTTATTGTCTATTAATTGTTGACAAGTTTTTTCAATACTATCATCAGGTGTTGTTATAAAAATTACATCTGAAGAATTCGTAACTTTCCAAGGAATAGTGTTAATATACTTAGCATTAACAAATTTATTAACTTTTTGAGCTGTTTTCAAACTTCTTGTGGATATACCCATGGCTTTGTTACCAGCTTTTTTCAAATATAAGGCAAGGTTTGAGCCTAGTCTTCCACAGCCAATAATTGAAAAGTTTATAGCCTGATCCATTATTTTTTCCTTTTAATTTACCTGAACTATTAATAATTGTATTATTTTTTTTCTATTAGGGAATGACCTGTCATTTCTTCGGGCTGTTCCAATCCTATAAGTTCAAGAATTGTAGGAGCAATGTCTCCAATTCCTCCTTCTTTTTTTAGAGTAATATTTACTGGATTTTTTACAAGAATTAAAGGTACTGGATTAGTCGTATGCGCTGTATGTGGTTTACCTGAGCTGTCACACATTTTTTCTGCATTTCCATGATCTGCTGTAATTAAAGCAGTTCCGTTTATTTTTATTAGTTTTGTTATAACCTTTTCTACATTTTTGTCTATTGTTTCAGCGGCTTTGATAGCAGCATCCATAATTCCTGTATGCCCAACCATATCAAGATTTGCATAATTAAGA
>Ga0272440_1002907_pt1 | contig 13101 bp, 6 predicted proteins | sample SSMMMBAug17_FD_192440 | JGI IMG/M metagenome (GOLD analysis project Ga0272440, IMG submission 192440) | Marine sediment archaeal communities from Little Sippewissett salt marsh, Falmouth, MA, United States - SSM-MMB-Aug17 | ecosystem: Environmental > Aquatic > Marine > Wetlands > Sediment ...
ATTTATTAAACAAAGCAGATAAAGCTATGTACAATGTTAAAAAGACTGGAAAAAGTGGATATTGTTTTTGTGAAAAGGAATAGTTTTTTTTATTTGAATATGAACATACCATACCATTAAAGTCCCCTCAGGGTCATAGCCGTCAGGCTAAGCAGTAAATCAAAATTAAACAATAATTGTTCAGGCTCATACACTCGTTCCCAGGCTCTGCCTGGGAACGTCTTATAGGTGGCTCTGTCACCTCTTAAAGTGCATAGGTGGCAGAGCCACCAGGCCTACGTTCCCAGGCAGAGCCTGGGAACGAGCGTTGGAGCGCTTTTGCTCTTAGCATGACGACTATGCCTCAGGGTCCTCTGGCGAGAGATAGAACTCATTGGAGAGATACACTCTTGCAGAAATACAAAAACTGACGTATATGTATTAATTCTTTTTTTTATGAATACGCTTTAAATTTTCGTTTTCGGAGGATTATCATGAGGATTAATTGCCCTCAATGCACAACTGCGTTAGCAATCAATACTAAAAAAATTTTTCAGGATGCTGTACGTGTTCGATGTGGCCATTGCAAACATATATTTCGCATTCGTGTTAAGCGATATTATCAAACTCAATGTCAAAATTGTCAAATCAAACTAAAAATACCATCAAAACAAGTAAAAAAAAATCGGGTTCGATTAAGATGTTATAGCTGTAGTCATGTATTTACTTATGAACCTCATGCTGAAACAGTAGCTGCAGATCTTTTAAAAAAATTATATCAAACTCATAGGAAGAAATGCCGCCGTGTTTTGATTATTTATAAAGGAGATTCTCATTTAGATATAGTTAAACGAACCCAGCAAGAACTTAATAATCATGGACATGAGACCCGATTTGATTATGAAAATATAGATAAAACTGATGAGAGTATTTTAATGGAACAGGGTTTTTTTTGGTTATCTCAGGATCTTGATCGTTCTTTAATTCTATTGTTTATGAATCAAGAAACTGTTGGCCGTCCTGATGGTTCTTGTTTAAAAACAGTTCTCAATGCATTAGACAGAGGTTTTTTTATCCTGCCTGTCAGGTTAGATAAATGTATGCCTCCAATGTTAATTGCCGATTCTCCTTATATTGATCTGGCTGAATTATTTCCCATAGAAAAAAATAAAGATGAATTTTCCCAAACTTTAAATGCTCTTGCCTTAATTCTTGACCAGGATGATCCAGATATTGGAAGCATGTTTGAAACAGAACGTATGCGCTTAATTAGACTACTACGTCCTCTACCATCAGAAGGCATGATACCAGGATACTTGATGAGATTCTCTGGAAGAGATGATTTATTTAAGCTTTTGGATAAATGGACTAATGATCCAAAAGCAGAAAAAATATTAACTTTAACAGGTAAACCAGGTACTGGAAAAACAGCTATTGCATCATGGTATGCTTGTTTTTCACCTAATGCCGCAGGATTTCATATTTGTAGATATGGTGACAGACACATGAGTGATCCCAGACGATGGATTTTATCGTCTGTATATCAACTTGCTCTATATATTCCAGCCTATAAACAACATCTTAGTGGAATCAACCTTGAAAATATTGTTTCATATTACGATAATCGTACATTATTTGATCTTTTGCTTGTTCAACCATTTACTCGAATTAAATATGGCCATCTTCCACCAGCTATATTTATCATGGATGGACTTGATCAAGCCACAAGAAAAGGAGAAAATACTTTAGCTAATTTAATAGCTTCTGAATGGATGAGAACCCCATCATTTTTAAAATTATTGATTACTACTCGTGATGAACCAGAAGTAATAACACCTCTTGAAATTCATAATCCCAAAATGATGAGCATTTCAAATAAAGTTCATGATGATGATGCAAGAAATTATATTTCAAGATATATGTCACCCTATACTCCAGAAGAGATGCCTATTTCAGAAGCAACTGAACTTATATTTAAAAGCAGTGAAGGAATATTTTTATATATAGAATGGCTACGACGTGAACTGGCACAGGGACGTATTGGGCCATATGATATTTATGATCTGCCTCAAGGACTTAATGGAATGTATAGCTGGTTATTTAAAACACAGTTTTATGACTTTGACGCTTACAGCAAAAATATTCGTCCTTTATTAGATGCCATGGCTGCTGCTCAAGAACCTTTGAGTCTGGAAATGATAGCTCATTTGATTGAATGGGAATTAAACGACAGGCAAGCATTACATAATATTTTGGGAATGCTTTTTTCTGTAACTGGAAATTGTTTTCATTTTTTTCATCGCTCTTTGGGGGATTGGCTAAGGAACTCATCACTTTCTGATATTTATTCCATAAAAGAACAAAATGGACATTGCGAACTTGCAAGATTAGGAATGGATTCATACAATAAAGATTTAGAACTCATGCCAGATTATATGTTGGCACACTTACCCTTTCATTTATGTCAGGCATGCCGATGGGATGATTTAGAAAATTTACTTACAGATTTACTTTTTATTGAAAAAAAATGTTCAGCTGGTATGACCTATGATTTGATTCGTGATTTTGAGGATGCTATTTGTGCTCTTCCAGAATGCCAATCCTTAATTGAAAATCAAAAAGCAAACACAGAGCGTATTCAAAAATATACACGAGAAATTATAGCTTATGCCCGTGGTGAAGGAAAATTTCCCAAAACAGTTTCTTCAAAACAACCTTTAAGTGATGCAGCAATCGCAAATGAAAATGAGCGAATTGCGACATCTCCAACCAGAAAAGATAAAATATTAATTTTTTATAGATTTCTTTTTTCACAACGTCATGATTTAGCAAGATTTGCTTTTGTTCCAGGCTTTTGTCTCCAGCAAGCCTATAATTCAAGTAAAAGTGGACCAGTAGTTTCTTCTGCAAAAAATATTTTAAAAAAAGGAAGCAGTTTTGCAATACTTGAACAAATCGTTTCACATTCTTTGTCTCAATCTTTGCAACCTGCTCTTTTAAGAACTATGGCTGGTCATAGTAGTTGGGTAATATGCACAGCCATAACCCCTGATGGTCGTAGAGCTATTTCTGGAAGTGTTGATGAAACGCTTAGAGTTTGGGACCCTGAAATAGGAGAATGTCTTCGAGTACTTGAAGGACATACAGATATTGTTCATGATGTCTGCATTACTCCTGATGGTCTTTTTGCTCTTTCTGGAAGTCAGGATACAACTGTCAGGCTTTGGAATACATCAACTGGAATTTGTGAAAAAATCTTCAAAAATCATCATCATGGCATAATTTCAACTTCAATTACAGCAGATGGAAATATGGGTGCTTCTGCAGATAGTTCTGGTCGAATTTATATTTGGAATTTAAAAACTAAGAGATTTAAAAAAACTATTAATTCTGAAAAATCTATAAGAAATATTGAAATAACACCAGATGGACAAAGATTATATGTTTCATTTACAAATAAAGATCTTCATATATGGAATATAGAATCCGATAACAAACTTATTTGCCTTGAAAATATTCATGTGTTCACAACTTTTGATATAACTCCAACTGAGCAGTTTGTTATTTCTGATACCAAAAAAGGAGAATTAAGTTTTTGGGATATAACAAATCCTGAGAAAAAGATGAGTTTTCAAGGACATGAAAGTGGAGTAGAAAGTATAAGCCTTACTCCAGATGGATGCCATGCTATATCATCAGGGCGAGATAAGTCAATTAAGGTTTGGGATACAAGGATAGGAGCATGTTATAGAGATTTACAAGGCCATACTCGAAGAATTGTTAGTGTATGTATTCGTTCAGATGCAAGAATGGCAGTATCAGCAGGTTTAGATAAAACTCTTCGCGTGTGGGATATTGAAAATGGAAAGTGCATTCAAAGCTTAGAAACTCATTCCTTTAGTGTTAACAGTATTTGTATTTCTCAAGATGGTAAAACAGCAATATCAGGTAGCCTTGATAAAATGATTTGTTTATGGGATTTAGAATCTGGTATATGTAATAATGTTTTAGAAGGTCATTCAAGTTCTGTTGAAAGTGTAAATTTAAGTTCTACTGGGCAATGGGCTGTAACAGGAAGTCGAGATAAAACTGTTCGTGTTTGGAATATAAAAACAGGCAATTGTTCATTAACACTAAGTGGTCATGGGGATGATGTCTATAGTGTTTGTATTTCCTCTGATGGCAAAAGGGCAGTATCTGGTAGCCGAGATAAGACTCTTCGCATTTGGGATCTGGAGTCAGGAAAGTGTATTAAAACATTAAGAGGACACTCTCTCACTGTTGGAAGTGTAAAAATTACTCCTGATAAAAAAAGAGCTGTTTCTGGTAGCCGTGATAGAACCCTTCGCATTTGGGATATTGAATCTGGTAAGTGCATTAAAACTCTAAAAGGACATACTCTTACAGTAGAAAGTGTTATTGTTAGCGGATGTGGTAAGCGTTTGATATCTGCAAGTCGTGATCGAACTATCAGGGTATGGGATATGAAAACAGGAAAATGCATTCACACATTATTAGGTCATACAGGCTGGGTTAGAACAATTACTTCAACCCCAGATGGTAAGTTTATAATTTCAGGAAGTTGGGATTGTACTTTAAGGGTTTGGAATCTTGATACTGGCAATTGTATTGCTGTATTTCAAACAGAAAATGGTGTCAGCGCCTTATCTGAAGTTACCAGAAATGGAAAATTTGCTTGTGGAACTAAAATGGGAAAAGTACTCTTATTAAAGTTTCATGAACAAATATAAAAAATTATTAAAGGATAAAATAATGAATATAACAACTCGAAGACAGTTTATAAAACAGACCGCAGCAGGTATAGGAGGTCTTACTTTTTTAGGCCCAATGCAACTATATGCAAAAGCCCCAACTGTTAAAATTGCAGTATATGCACCATCACATTGTGCATTGCCTGTTGTATATGCCTTTCATAATGGAATCTTAAAAAAGAATGGTATTAATGCTGAGATTGTTTATTGTGCAAATATGCCAGAAATTATGAAAAAACTTATTAGTGGTGAAGTTCATTTCGCTCAAATAATGTCACCAATGGTATTCAAAATGCAAGCAGGTCAAATGAATGCACCTGAGAAATCTTTAGCTATTACTCAAATTTTGGGAACCAATGGAGGTATCTTGGGGATATCATCTCAATCTAATATAAAAAAAATACAGGATCTTTCTGGTAAATGCATTGGAGTTCACAGTCCTTTAATGGTACATAATATTATATTACAACTATTATTAGATAAATATGGCTTATCCAATAAAAATATTAATATAAAAACTGTTCCAATGACTAAATTACGAGAATCTCTAATTCAGAAAAAAATAGATGCTTTTATTAATCCAGAACCATTACCAACTTTATTGGAAGCCCAAAAAATTTCAAAATCATTGTTAATGACACGAATGTTTTGGAGAAACCACCCATGCTGTGCATTGACAACAAAAAAACAATTATTTGAAAATGAACAGAAAATGGTTCAAGATGTTTCCCGTGCTATATCAATTTCAGCTTTACTTCTAGATAATATTGCTTTTAGAAAAGAAAATATTGCAAAAATACACAACTATAAAACACCTTATCAAAAAATTCCCTTAGAACATTTACAAAAAGCATTTAAACCAAGAAGAAGTGATTTTTATCCATTTCCTTTTTTAAGTTCTGGTGAAGTTATTGTAAAGCAAATGAAAAAAATATCTTTATTACCCAACGAAATAAATGCAACAAAAATAGTAAGAGATGTTTTACAGTCAGACTTTGCAATGAAAATTATTAAGCAGGCTGCTTCTGAAGCTCCTGGATCTTCTATTCCAGAAAAACTGGAACGAGAAGAAAAATTTCAGTTAATATAATTTTTTTACAAGGATTTGATATGAAAAAATATTTTCAACTATATATGACTTTAATTCTTCTTACTATTTTTTGTGCTATAGTAGCATCACAATGGCTGCTTTCATCATTTTTTACAGATCAGCGTATACAAAAAAAACGTCTTGAAACAAATATAGCAATAACAAACTTAATAGAAAAAAAGTCTTATTATGCACAGAGCTTAAACAACACATTAACAAGTAACCCAGAATTATCAGAAGCTATTCAATTTCTAAAAATAACTGGGGATAAATCTCTAATTGAAGATATAATAGGTAAAGCCATAAATAATACAATTTATAATGCTGTGTTTGTAGGTATGGATGGCAAGACTCTTTTTTCTACTAACAAAAATGCTCCTCAATTTAACAAAGATTTATTAAAAACAATAATATGGGAAGTTGAAAATAACAAAACATATAGTTTGTTGACTCAAAGCTCAGAAATACAAGCTCACAATTTCAAAATTATAAAAAATGACTTTGAAAATTTAGGTTTTTTAGACGTTTATATTCATTTTGGAAAAGAATTAATTCAAGATATTTTTAAAAATTGTGGTAGCCATGTAGCTCTTTTAAATGATGAAAGTAAAATACTTATTTCTTCTTATCCTGACATAACTTCAGATAATTTCAACTCAAAAAAAATAGAAATTGATAACAGAAAACATAAAATTTTTATTGATAAAATTGAAGTTCTTAAAAATTCACTCTCTATTGCAGTTTTTATTGATATTGAAACAGCTATGGAAGAGCGATCAATGCAATTTTTTGTTACCTTAATCACTCTTGGTAGCATTATGTTCTTATCTATCTTTTTTAACATTTGGATATCAAGCAGAATGGCAAGTCCTCTGGAATTATTAGCTGACAAAGCAAAGACCATTGCCGATGGAGATTACTCAGCGCGTGTTGAATCCATTGAAAGTCCAATTCCTGAGATAAAAAGTATTTTAAATGCTTTTAACAAAATGAGCTTAGCTATTGAAAAAAATATGGAAAATCTCGTAGAGGCCCGAGTTAAGGCAGAAGCTGCATCTCAAGCAAAAAGTGAATTTCTGGCAAATATGAGTCATGAGATCAGAACTCCACTTAATGGTGTTACTGGCATGTTAACGCTACTTATAGATACAGATCTCAATGAAAATCAAAAAGAATATGTGGAAATATGTCAAAATAGTGCCACAACTTTATTAACAGTTATTAACGATATTCTTGATTTTTCAAAAATTGAAGCTGGAAAACTAGAATTGGAAACTATAGATTTTAATTTAACAAAAACTATAACATCTATACTTCCACCATTTGAAATTAAAGCAAAAGAAAAAAATATTCAACTCTTGTCTAAGATTGAAAAAACAATACCAAATTACTTAAAAGGTGATCCTGGCCGCATTCGCCAGATTATTATAAATTTAATTGGCAATGCAATAAAATTTACAAAAAAAGGTAAAATTACACTTGACCTTCAACTAAAAGAAGAAACAGATACTGAGGTTAAAATTCATATTAGTGTTACTGATACAGGTATAGGAATTCCTGAAGATAAACAAGATTTACTTTTTAGTGCTTTTTCTCAAGTTGATACTTCTGTTACAAGAAAATATGGTGGAACAGGTCTTGGATTATCAATATCTCAAAGATTAATAAAACTCATGAAAGGAACTATTGGTTTTGAAAGTAAGGTAAATGAAGGAAGTACTTTTTGGTTTACTATACCCTTGAAAAGAATTAGTACAAAAAAGAAACACACCACAGATAATGATAATAGTTGTCAACCACAAGGATTTGAACAGTTTTATTTTGAAAAACCTTTTTTATTAGTAGAAGATAATTTAGTTAATCAAAAAGTCGCAGAAATTTTCTTTAAAAACATCGGTTGTTGTTGTGATATTGCAAATAATGGAAAAGAAGCAATTGAAATGTTGGCCTCAAATGAATACTCTATTGTTTTTATGGATATTCAAATGCCAGTTATGGATGGAGTTACTGCAACTAAAGCTATTCGAGATCCAGAGTCAAAAGTTAAAGATCTTAATATTCCAATCATTGCAATGACTGCTCATGCTATGAAAGGAGATAAAGAAAAATTTTTAGATACAGGAATGAACGACCACATAGCAAAGCCATTGAAAAAAGAAGAGTTATTAAGTGTAGTCAGGAAGTATTGTGACGTATAATTTTTTTATTAATATATTTTTTTTATTTGAGGTAATAGAATAATAAATAGCAAGGAGAAATAATGAATACTGAACGTTTAACAACACTTGCAATAAGTGATTCTGGATTTATTTTTGATCCATCAACAGGAGATTCTTACAATTCAAATGAGGTTGGCATTAAAATAATTAACCTTTTAAAACAAGGAAAAGATTTTAATGAACTTATGGATCTTCTTATTGAACAGTATGAAGTTACTGAAGAAGAACTTGAATCAGATTTAAATGACTTCATTCAAATCCTAAAAAATTATCATATGGTCTAACAAAAAAAAGAGAGGAATTCCAATGATAACAGTTGCTGTAAGCGGTATCAATGCTGCTGATAACCCAGGTCCGGGTGTAGGAATAATCCGAGCCTTAAAGGAAAGTGACTTAGATGTCAGAACCATCGGTCTTGCATACGACTCTATGGAGCCTGGCATTTATCTGGATCATCTTGTTGATAAATCTTATATCATGCCATATCCATCAGGTGATGTTGAACAATTTATTTCGCGTATACTTAACATCCATTCTTTAGAAAAATTAGATGTCATCATTTCAACACTGGATGCAGAACTTCCAGTATTTATGGATATTGAATCTAAGCTTAAGCAAAATGAAATTCAAATGCTTATTCCTACAAAAAAAATGTTTAATATGCGCAATAAAACTAAACTTAATGAATTATCTCAAGCTATTGACATTAAAACTCCTAATTACATTTCTTGTACTTCATATGGAGATCTTATCAGTGCTACTCAAAAAGTTGGATTTCCATGCATGATTAAAGGTCCATTTTATGAGGCATTTAAAGCTAATTCACCTGGTGAAGCTGAAGGTTTTTTTAATAAACTTGCAGCAAAATGGGGATTTCCAATAATTGCCCAGGAATTTGTTAAAGGTCAAGAATATGATGTTATTGGTTGTGGTGATGGATCTGGCAATAATATGGGGCTCTTTGCTATTAAAAAAATGACTACCACAGCTCTTGGCAAAGTTTGGAATGCTGTTAGTATAAAAAATGACCGCCTTTTAAAGGCGTGCGATCGCTTATTAGAGCATATTTTGTGGCGAGGTGGATTTGAACTGGAAGTCTTAATTGAAGAAGAAACACAAGATATATATCTTTTAGAAATAAATCCAAGATTTCCTGCCTGGGTATATATGTCTGCTGCTTGCGGTATTAATTTGCCTGAAAGAATGGTAAAACATCTTCTTGATATGCAACATGAAACCCATTCAAATTATGATAGTGGAAAAATTATGATAAGATATACCAATGAAATATTAAAAGATATTTCAGATTTTGAACAAATATCTTCTTTTGGAGAATTGGAAAATAAAACACGATAGATAAGGAGGCAAAATGAGTAAAAAAGTATACATTAAACCTACCATAAAAAAACAAGAATCAGGTCGCATGAACAAATTTGGAACAGTGTTTCATCGTAATTTCAGAGATAATATTGATGGAGTTAAAATTGATGAAATAATTGAAAAATTCGGTTCCCCTGTATTTGTTTTGAGTGAATCTGCCATTCGAACCAAATACAGAAATATGTATCGTGAATTTTCAAGCCAATACCCAAAAGTTCAATTTACATGGTCATATAAAACAAATTATCTGGATGCTGTTTGTTGTGTTTTTCATCAAGAAGGAGAATTAGCAGAAGTAGTTTCAGAGTTTGAATACCAAAAAGCAAGACGACTTGGTGTTCCTGGAGATAAAATTGTTTATAATGGACCTTTAAAATCAAAAACTTCTCTGGCCACTGCATTTGAAGAAAATGCTATTGTTAATCTTGATAACTTTGATGAAATTCTTCGTGCTGAAGAAGTTGCCAGTAGCATTGGTAAAAAGGTTAAAGTTGGTATTCGTTTAAATATGGATACAGGTATATATCCACAATGGTCTCGTTTTGGTTTTAATCTTGAAAACAACTCTGCATACGATGCTGCAAGACGTATTCACATGAGTAATCATCTGAATTTAAATGGATTACATTCCCATATTGGAACCTTCATTCTAGAACCTTCTGCCTATTCAGTACAGGTAAAAAAGATGATTGATTTGAGAAGATCTCTTGAAACTGAACTAAATATTTCAATTGATTATCTTGATTTTGGAGGTGGCTTTCCATCAAAGAATAAACTTAAAGGAACCTATTTACCACCAGAAATTGCAATTCCACCTGCTGAAGAATATATTGAAGCAATCACAAGTACCTTATTATCTAATCTTGTGCCTGAAGAATATCCCACAGTCTATATGGAAACTGGTCGTGCTATGATTGACGAAGCTGGGTACTTAATTACAACTGTTGAAGGTGTTAAACGTATGCCAGATGGTAATAAAAGCTATATAATAGACGCTGGAGTCAATATATTATATACATCCAACTGGTATAATTATAAAGTTGAATTAGATAGACCAGTACAGGGAGCATATGAGAATGCTATTGTATATGGCCCTTTATGTATGAATATTGATATTGTTCTGGAAAGTGCATCATTACCGCCTTTGCCACGTGGTGTTCGTATGATATTATCACCAATGGGCGCATACAATATGACTCAATGGATGCAATTTATCAGTTACAGACCTGCAATTGCTATGGTTATGGAAGATGGAACTGTTGAACAAATCAGAAGGCCAGAAAAACTTGAAGATGTTATTGGGCCAGAATCTATTCCAGAAAAATTGGTTAATTTTAATTTATAATCCTGAAGTGAAATGAAAAATTTATATTTATTCGTCATTCTTGTGTTTTCTATTGTTTATAGTGCTGAAGCCAGAGATCTTTCCTCTATTTTACATTCCAGCCAAATCACTGTAGCTTTTACCCAAAAATCTTATGATGGTATTCATCGTGATTTGGCTGAAGCATTTGCTAAGCATTTAAATGTAGAATTAATACCAATCATTCTTCCATGGAAAGAAATATTTTCCATTGAAGGTCATGTGCCAGATGATGTTGAGTTTAATCCCATAGTGGCCTATGATCCAGATGTTTTTATGAAATGTGATGTAGTTTGCAATACAATTACTATCCTTCCGTGGCGCAAAAAATTAATGGATTTTGTTGAAATTTTTAACGTTACAGAATTGTTAATAACTCCTGAAAACAAACTGATAAATAATTATAATGAACTTAAAGGAAAAAAAATTACATTCCTGGAACAAACGACTTTTGAGCGACATTTAAAGGATATTAATGAAAAAATTGGAGGGGGCATCATATTAATGCCAACTCAAACAACAAAAGAATGCTATGTTAATGTTATTAGAAAAAAAGCTCATGGACTGGCCTTAGATTCTGATAATGCCTTGCGTTTTTTAAAACAACAAAAAGGCTTTGAAATCTCTTTTCCCATAGCACCTGCAATGAAATGTGGATGGGGAGTAAAAAAGAATAATCATTCACTAAAAAAAGAATTACAAAATTTTTTTACAGGACTTGTTGGAACTCAGGAAATAAATCCATATTTTGTAAAACATTTTGGTATCAATTATGAAACATATGATAAAATTGTTAAAGCTCATGGACAAAAAAACAAAGTAAGCAGAAAATGGAAACGTGATTTAGATGACATAATTGCATCAAAAGAGATTATTTTTGCAGTAAGGGAAAGACCATTTGTTTATAAAAAATATGGAAAAAAACAGTTTAATCATTCTCTGGCCTTAGCTCTTGCAAATGAGCTTGGAGTAAAGGCAAAATTTGTTGAAATTAAGACATTTTCTGATTATTGGAAAAATGATAAAGAAAAAATAATAAAAGACCTATCTTACACACCAGAGTCATTTAAAAAATTCGATATTGCCTGTGATGTAATCGAACCTCTTGATTGGCGATTAAAAAAAGCAGATATACTTCCTTTTTTCCCCCTGGTGCAAACTGTGGTAGCTTTAAAAAGCACTAACATTCAAAATATAGAAGACTTAAATAATTTTCAAGGCGTAACATCCCAGGCAAGTTCATACGAAGAAATACTCCTTAATCACAGAATAACAAATTATCATTATGCTCATGCTTCAGACTTTATTAATCAAATTCTTTCAAAAAAGGCAGACTATGCTGTTGTAGAAAATGGTTTTTTCTATACCAGGCAATATCCAGAAATCCAGATAAAGGTTGTTGTAGGGAAAATAAAAAAACGTGGTTGGGCTATAAAAAAAGATCATCCAAAGCTTAAACATAAAATATATGAATTTTTTGAAAAAACATTATCTGATGGTCGCATGGATCAAATGCTACTTGATCAGACAGGTATAAGTTTTAAAGAAATGAAAAAATTTACCAGCAGATTTCATTGGAAATATCAAACAGGTAAATTCTCCTTTAATAAATATACAAAAGATCAAGGTTTGCCTCAGGAACATATTTTATCTATTTTTCAAGATCAAGACGCTATCATGTGGTTTGGAACAAGTGCTGGTTTAGTTCGCTATAATGGTAAACAAATGAAAACCTTCTATGTAACTGATGGACTGATTGATAATACTATATTGGATATTAACAAGGATCAAAATGGCAATCTTTACTTTGCTACACCAGGTGGTTTATCCATGATTAATAAAAATAAATTTGAAACAGTCTTTAGTGGTATGGGGATTCACAAAATATTAATTGATTCCAGAAATAATAAATGGCTTTTAGGTGAAAAACTTTATCTTTTTAGAAAAAATCAAAAGTCAGTCATTGCTTTTTCAAAACTTAAAAAATTTGAAGGAATTATTAAAGATATATCATTGCAAAAGAATCAAAAAGGTGTATTGCTTGCAACTACAAAGGGGACATATAAACTTGATCAAAAGTTAAATTTAAAAAAATTAAATAATTTAAACACTCATGCAGTTTGCGTTGCTTCTGATGGAAGCATATGGATGGCATCAGAAGATAAGATTTACTGCGATAATGGAAAGGAGCTTCTTTTAGCAAATGAACATTTAAGCCTGGAACAAACCCATATAAAACAAATAAAATTAATGAGAGATGGCTCTTTGTATATGACCTCAGACTCAAAAGTATATGAG
>Ga0272440_1002908_pt1 | contig 13099 bp, 8 predicted proteins | sample SSMMMBAug17_FD_192440 | JGI IMG/M metagenome (GOLD analysis project Ga0272440, IMG submission 192440) | Marine sediment archaeal communities from Little Sippewissett salt marsh, Falmouth, MA, United States - SSM-MMB-Aug17 | ecosystem: Environmental > Aquatic > Marine > Wetlands > Sediment ...
CTGGGAATTGGTTCTTGACGACTACCATTCGTCCAGATGTCATGATTACCTCCATGACGATAAAACTCCCAGCCAAGTTTTTTCAGTTTCATTTCAAGTATTTTTCTTTTCATGCAAGAGATTCTAAATTCATAAAGATTTAAATGTCAAGCCGGTAAATTGAAAAAAACGATGACCATTTTCGATTCAAGGATAGAACGAACTAAAGGCGAATAACAAATGTAAACCATTTATGTTGTGTTAATCAACCTTTTTTTGCGGTTGATATTTTTTTTACCACTTGAATGTGATCAGTTATGGGCGTATCCAACAGTTGAAATGAAGTTAACACTTCTGCAAAATAGTGATTGTATTTCCCTTAGTAGAGACCCCAACTTATACATACGCCCAGTGTATCAATTCATTGAAATTAAGATCAAATAAAAATGTTTGCCCTTGCTTTGCTCGGAGACGCACTGCCGTGCGTCTCTACATAAGACAAAATGAACTCAAAAAGTGTTAATAACTGGAATATGAAAGATACCAAATTTTCTCAATTTACCGCAAGAAAAAAAATAATTTGCATTTTAGTATTGCTAAACATTCAAAAATATGTAACGAAGCATCTTAGAAATTAATTGAATACCATTCTAATAGGGCGTATTTAAAAGTTGAGGGTAATATCATAAAAAAACCTTTTTAGTAAAATCAGAATTTACAGAAATTTTAGAATGAAAAGTATTAAGAAGAGAGTGCCATATAACACCTCGTAATATTTTCATAATTCTGAATTTTGTTAAATTCTGAATCAAAAAAAGACATGGTTGATTACCCCTAACCTTTACATACGCCCAAAGCTTAACATTAGACATTGATCAACGTTTCGGCCATTCGTAAATATGAACGAGTACGAATTGCCAAAACGTTGATCAATGTCAAACTTAATTTCACATACTAACAAATGCATCATTGCAACAAAACAGAAAGGAATGAAATATGCCATTTAAAACGACACGATTTGGTGAGGTAGAATTTGATGACACTGTCATTACATTTCCGGATGGAATACCGGGTTTTGAAGAATTTACAAGGTATAAACTGTTTCACAATATTGAAGCAGGTGATGCGCCATTTTTGTTTTGGCTTCAATCATTGGAAGATCCGGATCTGGCATTTCATGTCATTGATCCTTTTGCCTTTGGATTTAACTATGAATTTGTTCTGACTGATGAAGAATCTAAAAAAATCGATGCCAACAAGATTGAAGATCTGGCCATTTTGTTAATGGTGTCCAAAGTCAAAATTGGTGATGACAATCCAGAGGATAAAATTAAGGCCCATGTTACCAACCCTTTGGTAATTAACTTATCAAGCCGAAAAGGATTTCAAAAACAATTAAGAAACATTGATTATGATTTAACAATCAAAGCTCCGGAAAAAGATGATTGAACATTCAAATGTAAACCGAATTACTTATAAAGACAAAACTATTGTTCTTGTTGGTACAGCACATGTTTCCAAAGAAAGTATCAAACTGGTCCAACAGGTCATTGAATCCGAAAAACCAGACACAGTTTGCGTTGAATTATGTGAATCTAGATATCAATCAATCGTTAAAAAGGAACAATGGGAAAATACGAATATTGTTACAGTCATTCGTGAAAAAAAAGCCTTTTTGTTGCTCTCCAATTTGATATTGGCATCATTTCAGAAACGAATGGCTGATCGCTTAGATATCAAGCCCGGTGGTGAGATGATTGCTGCTGTTGAATGTGCTGAGGCCATTAATGCAACAATTCATCTCGCTGATCGTGACATTCGCATTACATTAAAGCGTGCATGGCATTGTCTGAGTTTGTGGAAAAAATTACAGTTATTGTTCGAATTATTGTTATCCGCAGGTTCTATGGATGAAATAAGTGAGCAGGACATAGAACAACTGAAAGAAAAAGATATGCTGAACACTGTAATTAATGAAATTGGTCACGCCATGCCTGAATTGCGAAAAATCTTGATTGATGAACGAGATCAATACCTTGCTGAAAAAATCCGCACAGCCAATGGCAAGCATATTGTTGCTGTTTTGGGGGCCGGTCATGTTCCTGGTATGCTGGAACAGATTGAAAAGCCCATTGATATCAATGCGTTAGAAATAGAGCCGCCGCCAAAAAAAATCTCATACTTTTTTAAATGGGGCCTTCCAATTGCCATTATTGCCTTAATTATTTTGGGATTTTTCAAGGCAGGCAAAACCGCAGGTCAGGACATGATCTGGTGGTGGTTTGTTGCCAATGGTTCTTTGGCTGGCCTGGGGGCATGCCTGGCACTTGCGCATCCTTTAACAATCATTTCAGCAATAGTAGCTGCACCATTGACATCACTAAACCCAATGATTGCGGCAGGTTGGGTATCAGGGCTTGTTGAAGCCTTCATACGAAAACCTAAAGTTAAAGATTTTCAGACGCTTTCTGATGATATTTCTTCATTGAAAGGTTTTTGGCGAAATGCTGTTACACGCACATTAATGGTGGTTGTGTTTACAAATATTGGCAGCTCTCTTGGAACCTTTATCGCTTTACCAATGATGTTGAAAATATTTGGACAATAATTACCGGATCCTTGCGAATATGAGTCAATTCAAACAACTTGATTATAGAAACATAATTCTTGCATTTTTTTCCGGAATCATGCTGACAGCATCATTTCCCAGAACAGGCTTTGCTTTTATGGCCTGGTTTGCTCTCGTGCCACTTCTTTTAGCGATCAATCAAACAAAACATGCCTTTTTAACAGGATGCCTGACAGGCTTTGTTCATCAGATAACGCTAATATATTGGCTGGTTACCGCCATGCATGTTTATGGAAATCTGCCAATTTATACCAGCGTGCCATTGTTAATCTTGTTATGTATGTATCTTTCCATTTTTACAGGCATATTCTCAGTGTTGTTAAAACGTTTATGTCAAAAACCCTGGCATCTCGTATGGGCGCCTTTTTTTTGGGTAGCTCTTGAATATGCAAGAGCTCTCACACAATTTGCATTTCCATGGGAATTGCTTGGATACAGCCAATATTTAAAATTACCTTTGATTCAGATTGCAGATATTACAGGTGTCTATGGTATTTCATGGCTGATTGTTTTATTTAATGTCGCTATTGTCAGTTTTTTGTTGTACACCACACGGCAATCTTGGAATCAAATTGCGGTATCCAACAGGTTTGTATATGTTTTGCTGGGCAGTTTGATTTTTATATTTGTTGTGTTTTTAACATATGGTCTTTTCAAAATGTATGGCATTGATAAAACCATTCAGGCATCTCAAAAACAGATGAAAGTCAGGGTTGTCCAGGGCAATATTGATCAGGCGGTTAAATGGGATGAAAAGTTTCGCACGCAGACCATTCAAAAATATATTATCGCAAGCCTGGCAGAAAAGGATCGTGAGGCAGATTTGATTGTATGGCCTGAAACTGCTGTTCCTATCTATATCCAGCAGGAAACCTCCCTTAGCAAAAAACTCAAGTCGTTTATCAATAATAATACGTCAGCATTTTTAATTGGCGGTTTGCGATATGATCGTTCAATGATGGGGCAATGGAAATTTTATAACAGTGCATTTTTGTTAGAACCTAACAAATCAAACTGGCAAACATATGATAAGGCGCATCTTGTCCCTTATGGTGAATATATTCCATTTCAAACTGTCTTACCCTTTCTGAAAAAATTTGTTCAGGGCGTTGGAGATTTTTCAGAAGGTACTGCGATTGAACCGCTTACATTTGGTCAATGGGCAATTGGCCCTCAAATCTGCTATGAAATTTTATTCCCTGAAATTTCAAGGAAAATGGTCCAAAATGGTGCAGATGTCTTGGTAAATATCACAAATGATGCTTGGTACGGACATTCAAGTGCCCCTTATCAGCATTTTTCAATGATTGTATTTCGTGCAGTTGAAAACAAACGCGCATTGGCCCGATCTGCCAATACTGGAATCAGTGGATTTGTAAATCCCTATGGCAAGATTATTTCTTCATCCGAAATTTTCACTGATGCCAATCTTTATGCAAGCTTGCCTGTTTTAAATGACTTGACTGTTTATTGTCAATTTGGTGATATCTTTGCAATGATTTGTTGTCTGGTTTTGATAATATTAAATTTATTGAATTTTTTTTATAATAAGAAAAGACATTGATCATTGTGGCACACATGCCTTTTCCAAGAAATGCTCAAATAACATAGGAATTGTACTGTAAAGACGTAGCATGCTACGTCTCTACACGACCATATTTTTTTGATGATCAATCAAAATGAGCATGTTATGTTTGAAGCTTATGTTTGCCTCAAACGCATACAGAAATTAAACTCACTTATGAACTGCTGCTGTTCCATTATTTTAATAAATTCATAAATAATTCTTGAACATAGCGAATATGTAATCTATGATATTTAATTTCATTTAATAAACAATACACAAGGAGGTCTTTTATGCCAATTAAATGTATATCAAAAACAGCATCCGCATACGATTATCCATTGATTATCAAACAAATTTTTTCCACGCCGCTGATAAACTTTCCCAATCAAAAGATTCAATATCGCAATCAATTTTCCTATAATTATACCCAGTTTTCAGCCCGAGTGAATAAACTGGCCAATGCGTTGCAGTTATCAGGGATTGAAGCGGGAGATACTGTTGCAGTCATGGATTGGGATAGTCATCGCTATCTGGAATGTTTTTTTGCCATTCCCATGATGGGCGCAATTTTGCATACAATAAATATTCGTTTATCACCCGACCAACTGGCTTACACCATTAACCATGCAAAAGATGATGTTATCATTATTCACAAAGATTTTGTACCCATAATTGAATCGGTTAAAGATCGAATTACAAGCGTGAAAAAAATGATTTTGATCGCTGATTTTCAAGATCCACCACAATCAAGCATTCAATGGGATGATGAATACGAGACCATGCTTGAAAATGCAAGTGTGCATTTCGATTTTTGTGATTTTGATGAAAACGCCTGTGCAACCACATTTTACACCACCGGCACAACCGGTTTACCCAAGGGGGTTTATTTTAGTCATCGACAATTGGTGTTACATACATTGGGATTGCTGACAACCTTGAATTTCATGAATTCACAGGCATCGTTCAATGCCAGTGATGTTTATATGCCATTGACACCGATGTTTCATGTTCATGCATGGGGATTCCCTTATATTGCAACCATGATAGGTGTTCGTCAGGTGTATCCAGGACGATATGAACCAGAGACTATTTTGAAACTAATAAAAAATGAAGGCGTAACAATTTCTCACTGCGTACCGACCATTTTGCATATGTTGCTCAATACACCCGCAATTCAAGACATGGATCTTTCCAACTGGCAGGTTATTATTGGTGGATCGGCATTACCCAAATCCTTGTGTGATGAGGCATTGAAACGTGGAATAAACGTATATGCAGCGTATGGCATGTCCGAAACCTGTCCTGTTTTGACATGCAGTAATATCAAACCGCATTTGAAATCAGGCGATCCAACTGAAAATACGGCATTACGATGCAAAACTGGTCTGCCAACACCTCTGGTTCATTTACGCGTGGTTGATCCGGATTTTAACGATGTCCCCGCTGATGGTAAAAGCACTGGCGAAGTTATTGTGCGTGCCCCCTGGTTAACACAGGGATATCTCAATGATACTGAAAAATCCGAAGAGCTATGGGATGGTGGATGGATGCATACTGGCGATATTGGCTATATGGATACTGAAGGCTATCTTCAAATCTCTGACCGCTTGAAAGATGTGATCAAAACCGGCGGTGAATGGATTTCATCATTAGAATTGGAAGACGCAATTTTGGCACATGCTGGTGTCAGCGAAGCGGCTGTTATTGGTGTTCCTGATGATAAATGGGGTGAACGTCCTTTTGCAATGGTGGTTCTGACCAATAAAGCACGTGAAAATAATGTTAGCAGTGATGATATCAAAGTGCATTTAATGGCATTTGTTGAAAAAGGAATTATCCCAAAATATGGCGTGCCTGACAAAATCGCAATTGTAGATTCCATTGCCAAAACAAGTGTTGGAAAAATAAACAAAAGGTCATTACGACAACAATTTATTTAGACTCTATCGTGTCTGTTTGCCGGTATGGCCATCAACCGGCAAACAGCCCGATACCGAAGGAGTTTTTATGTCCCGCAATATGAGTCTTGTTTTTCCCATCATGGGAATGCAAATATTAATTATTGTTTGCACGACCCTATCCCATTATTATATTGAACTGGATGCATTACAGGATACTATCACGCAAAACGAGGCGAGTAAGGCGGAAGATATTCATTTTATTGTTGAAAGCTTGATTGCGAAAGAAATTTCAAAATTATCCGGCCTGTCAAAAGTGCTTAAGAATAGAACAGACCTCATTGATGGACTGAATCAGTATCAAGTGAAAAAAGATATCAAATCAATAAAAATTACCATGGATATGTTATTTCCTCAACTGGAAGTTGATATTTTTCAAGCGGCTGACAGGGAACAGCGTGTCATATACCAGGCACATGCACCCCACAATGATGCCTCGGTCAAGGAGTTTCATGGTGTTGTGGAGGCGATGCTGGCCGAGGATATTTTGATGGCATCACAGACAAAAGAAGGCTGGGCCATTCGCGCAATTGTGCCTCTGGTCAGTGGCGATAAACTTTTAGGAACCATTACGATTGGAACATGGATCAATGATGATTACGCACAAAACATTTCCAACGCTACCGAAGTTCATGTTTCCATTGGATGCGTAAATGGTGTCATTGCCAGTTCACTGCCTTTGGATGAACGCAGATTTATCAATGCTGAAGCCATGAAAATGAGTATTTTAAAACTCAAAGCTGTTCGTGAAGTTTTTTCAAAACAGCATAAAACAATTTATTATGCCCCCATGGAAATGGCAAATGAACCTTTCAGCCTGATGGTTGAAATCGATACGTTGCCATCACATCAATTGCTGGTACAAAACAAGACCCACATTATCAAAATTTCCATATTAATATTATTGATATCCATGTCCATTGCCGAAGGCTATACGCTGTATCTACTCCGACCATTAAAGAAACTAAACATTAAAGTCAAACAAACTGTTAAAGAACTGGCAGGTGTCGATTTTCAGGCAACAAAGGGCAATGAATTGAAAACCCTCGTGAATTCATTCAATATTATGGTAAAAACCATATCCAATCATATTACAGAGCGAGAGCGTGCAGAGCGTGCATTAAAGCGGCATAAGGATACACTTGAAGAACTGGTCACTGAACGTACAACAGAACTTGAAAAATCGAATTCAAAACTGACCCAGACTGTAAAAGAACTTGAATGGCGAACCAATGAAATTTTACTGCTCAACAAACTCGGCGATTTACTGCACGCATGTGACAGTGAAGAAGAGACATATCAAATTGTAATCAATATTTGTTGTCAATTATTCCCGCAGGATTCTGGCTACCTGTGCATTTTTGATGATACCCAACGTGTGTTGCGAATTGTTTCCAGTTGGGGAGAATCAAAACCTGAAGAAGTTGAATTTGAGCATAATCAATGTTGGGCCATTCGGCGTGGGAAAGAACATTTTGTTCAAGATCCGGATGTCGATCCATTGTGCCCTCATTTTCATCTTTATCCACAGCATGGATGTTTGTGTGCACCCATGAGCGCGCAGGGTGAGGTTTTGGGAATGATTCACCTGATGTTGGGTGAAACTGAGAGTGAAGAACGTGTTGAACATGATTCCAGGAAGCATATTATCGAATCCAAATTGATTCTTGTCAAAAGTATGGTCGAACGATATGCTCCCAGCCTGATTAATCTTAGATTACGAGAAACCCTCAAAATACAATCCATTCGTGATCCTCTGACTGGTTTGTACAATCGACGCTATATGCAGGAAGCTTTAGAACGCGAAGCGCGTCGGGTTGAACGTCATAATAAAACGCTGGGAATCATTATGCTTGATGTGGATCATTTTAAAGCATTCAATGATACCTATGGTCATGAAGCTGGCGATTCTGTATTAAAAGAGTTGGGAAACTTTCTAAAACAATGCACACGTGGTGAAGATATTGCGTGTCGTTATGGCGGGGAAGAATTCATTCTTATATTATCTGATGCGAATCTTGAAAGCACAGGACAGAAAGCTGAGGAGATAAGAAAAGACATTACAACTTTAAAAATTAAACATCGCTCACAAATATTAAATATTACAGCCTCATTGGGTGTTGCGATCTATCCAATGCATGGTGTGACAACTGAGGAAACACTTAAATCGGCAGATATGGCTTTGTATAAGGCAAAGGAGAATGGTAGAGATCAGGTGGCTTATGCGAATTGTGAAAAAATTTGATTGTAACCAAAATTGTAGGACAATTGCACAAATAGTTTATTGACATGTTTTTATAATATTCGATTTTTATCTTTTATCAGCACAATGGAATTCACTCCATCCTTTTGCAAATATTCACATTGATCAATATAATTATCAATTATAAACAGCCCATACCCCCCTTCAGGATAATCATTTTCAGGGGGTTTGGGATCAATGGGTGGATCAGGAAAAGGTTTGCCCCAATGGTGAACAATCAGCCGAACCTTATTGACATCAGAGTCAGCACAAATAACAATATCGTGATGATTATCGTTTAAATATGCATATTTGATGACATTGGATATCAGTTCAATCATTGCAGTTTCCAATTGCCAGATAAATGTTTTGGCGTCCATCCCAAGATCAATTGATTGGCAATAACTGGTAACAAACTTTCTGACATTTTGTAATTCTAGCAATGCGCTTTTGATCTGAATTGATTTGCACGAATTATTATGTTCTCGTAAAATGTTTATATCATCAGGTTTCATGATCGTATGGATTGCACAGGATAATTTTTCTTGCTTTCGTTTAAGCACAACGCATGTCAAATCATCTCCAAGTCTGTCAGTTTGGGCAAATTTAAAAATTTCATCCTGAATGTGTTTGACGATTGATTCCGGATCTTTGTTGCAGTGCTTTCTGATACATGAAACAAGCCGATTTTCACCAAAAAATGTGCCATCAGGTTGACATGCCTCTGTAAAGCCATCGGAATATAAGAACAATATATCCCCAGGATCAAGATAAAAATGGATTTGTTTATAATTTTCATCAGGTAAAAAGCCCAGCGGTGTATTATCTCCTTTGATTAAAGAACATTCTTTGGTAAGGGCATGATAGTGAATGGTTTGCGTATGCCCGCAATCAACAAGATCAACAGATTGGTTGGAACTATGGTAACGAACATAACATAATGTCACAAATTTTTCCAGCGCAATTAATTCATTAGACATGACCTGATGGACATATTGAACAATTTGTTCAACCTTAGGAATTTGAACTGATTCATGTTGAAATAGCAATTGCGTGACTGCACGATAGAAATTGGCTTTTGTCGCAGCACCGATTAATGCAGCGGGAACGCCTTTTCCCATGACATCGCCAAGAAAAACATCAAGACATTTGTCTCGATGCCAAATAAAATCATAAAAATCGCCATCAACCTTTTGTGATGCCTGTGTAAATGAAGCAATTTCAAGATCAGGAAATGATTCCGGTAATTTTCCCAAAAGGAGGGTTTGTTGGATCTTTGCACCAATTTCAATTAGATCCTGTTCTCTGGCTTTTCTCCGATCCATTTCTTTTTTAAGTGTCAGCGCAGAACGTACACGTGCTTTTAAAACAGTTGGATTGACAGGTTTGGTAATATAATCAATTGCACCAGCATCAAAAGCTTGCCCAAGTGATTGAGATTCATTCATTGCGGATACCATGATAATAGGGATATCCGCGCATGAGGGCATTGTTTTAATATGTGCACAGGCTTCAATCCCATCCACTTCAGGCATCATGATATCCAATAATATGATGTCAATATTATTTTTTATCTGCTGGCTTTCCATATACGAATAGGCTTCAGCCGCAGATTCAGCATGTAATATGTCCGAATAACCCGCTTTTTGAAGAAGTGACTCAACCAGTTTTCGGTTAAAAAATGAATCATCGACAATTAATATACTCATAATTTTTCGTTATTTGCAAGGTGCATACCAATAGCCCCAATACCTTAATCCAAAGGAGCCGGGTTCATATTAAATTTTTGCAAAATCTGATGGATTTTACCCGAATGGTATAATTTTCGGTAAGTCGCATTGAATTGTTCAATCCATTTTGTTGGTGTCAGTTTGGGATTGAAAGCAAAATAATAAAATAATTTACAATGCGCGCCTGCATAGCGGATATTTGAAAGCTCCAACTTTTTGATCAAACTATATCCCACATCACGATTGGAATATACTGCATTGACACGCTTTACTGATAATTTTCGAAATCCGGATTCGTCATTATCTTCCATATCAATATAAAAATTAATCATTTCAATTTTGATTTCTTGTAAAGATGCTGATGTATTTGATGGCCCAAACACTCCAACAATATAGCCTTCAATATCACCAGGATTTTTGTATACTAATGGATTGTTATTATTAACAAAAAATCCATACTCTGTCAGAACTATGGGCGGGGAAAACATCAACCATTTTTCACGCTCAGGATTTTTTCCAATGAAAAAAATACCATTGGCACGACCGCGTTGAACTTCATAATATGCGCGTCGCCAGGGATACAGATCAACAATACAATCTGCTTTCATTTCATCACAAATTGTATTGACAATATCAACCGATGGGCCTGCAGCCCCTGTCGCACTGTGATAGCTAAAGGGTTCAAGACTTTGCGTTGTAAAGGATAAGTGAATTGCTAATAATGGGGATGCACTGGCAAGAAGAAAGTAAATAAGAATAATAATATATCGAAATTTTTTCATATATTGATCCTGAATTATTGCAATAGTTTATCAAATTGTTCCACAGGAACCGGCTTGCTGAAATAATATCCTTGATATGCCTTGCAGTCAAGGGATGCCAGAAAGTCAAGCTGACTTTTTGTTTCAGGGCCCTCAGCAATAGAAACCATATTCAAGGCATCTGCCAGTGACACGACAGCGCGGACAATATCACAACTTTGGGCATCATCAGGCAAATCTTGAATAAAGGATTTATCAATTTTAAGTTTATCAATATTGAACTTTTTCAAGTATGCCAATGATGAATAACCAGTGCCAAAATCATCCAAAGCAATTTGAAATCCAAGTTGTTTCAGATAATTTAATTTATCAGAAACTTCCTTGTGATCCATAACAATTCTTTCGGTCAATTCAAGTTCAAACCATTCACACTTAGCATGTTCAGATTCGATAATATTGCGAGTAGATTCTACAAAATCTTTTATTTTAAACCGATAATTTGAGATGTTTACAGACATCAGTAAGTTATAGCCGCAATTCTGCCATCGTTTAATCTGTCTGGCAGTTTCTCTAAGTAACCATTCCTCAATGATTCCGATCAACCCGCTTTCTTCGGCAATGGGAATAAATATATCAGGCGGTGTAAAACCTTTGTCTGGCCGATACCATCGTAACAAGGCTTCACAACCTGTAATCTTTCCAGAGAGTATCTCTACCTGTGGCTGATAATATATTGTTAATTGGTTATTCTCAATCGCTTTTCTGAGGCTATTTTCAATACTTATGATATTTTTAATTGTTTCGCTTTGCGCTTGTGTATATAATTCAAATCGTTTTTTACCAAGATCCTTTGCACGATTCATGGCAACATCAGCGAATTGAATCATTTCTTCGGCAGTTTGTGAGTCATCAGGATAAAAACACATCCCGATGCTGGCTGAAACATAAAATTCTTGACTTTCAATAATAAAAGACTGTTCAAATAACGCCATAAGTTGTTGTGCATAATAGACCATTCCCTCAATTTGATTTAACTTTTCAAAGACGATTGCAAATGTATCCGCACCCAATCGGGCCATTGTTCCAACATTTTCAGTTATTGGCTTAATTCTTTTGACAACCTGAACCAATAAAAGATCTCCCACCTTATGTCCGGCAGAATCATTTATTTTTTTAAAATTATCCATATCAAAAAGCAAGAGCCCCAGTTTCAGATGATTTTGATTGGCAAACCTGATCGCATTTGACAGTTTTATCATTAATGATTTGCGATTGGGCAGATTGGTCAGGTTGTCTGTATGGGTCAGTTTATCAATTTTTTGTAGGGCCTCATGCTTTTCGGTAATATCATTGTAAATGCCAATATAATTGGTCAGAGTTCCCTTTTCATCTTTTATTGCGATAATAGTTAAAAACTGAACATAAATTTCGCCATTTTTGCGTCGATCATGAATCTCACCCTGCCACATATCATTCTGAGATACACTTTTCCACATGGCCTGATAAAATGTACGATCATGCCATCCGGATGAAACGACTTTTGGATCTTTACCAGCAACGTCCGATGCTGAATAACCTGTAATAGTTTCAAATCCTTTGTTAACCAATATTATTTTCTTTTTTTTGTCTGTGATCATGATACCTTCATGAATTATATCAAAGGCTTTCACAATTAATTTGAGATGAGACAGGGATTCAATATTTGATTGTTGCATATCATTTCCTTTCTTAAATCTGTTTATTAGGATTAAAAATGCCCCTCACCATTAAAAAAAATGATCGTATTAGAGGTTTTCTACTGTACATTTATTTCAAATCGAACAATATCAATAATGGGTTAACTTTTTTAAAAATATCCTGAGTATAATAAAATAAATGGGTGAAAAATATGAATATTTATGATGTCGCAAAAACTATACCATGAACATACATTCTGTGTTAAAATATAGTTCATTATTTTGGATAAAGCGTGAAATAGGAAATCTCTGATAATAAGTTCCTCATTTAAAAATGCTTGACTGTTCAACAATTTAAAATCAAGCATATGCGTACCAAACTTTTCATTTTTGTTTTTGAACCAGGATTACACAGAAGAAGATGAATAAGTTGATGATCATTGAAAAATGATTTATTTCGGCAAATCCAAGAACAGCGTAGGGCTAAAGCCCAACGCTGAATGGAAAAAGGACGCTAAAGCGCCCTCAATACCATTAAGCAAATTATCAATAAATTG
>Ga0272440_1002909_pt1 | contig 13096 bp, 7 predicted proteins | sample SSMMMBAug17_FD_192440 | JGI IMG/M metagenome (GOLD analysis project Ga0272440, IMG submission 192440) | Marine sediment archaeal communities from Little Sippewissett salt marsh, Falmouth, MA, United States - SSM-MMB-Aug17 | ecosystem: Environmental > Aquatic > Marine > Wetlands > Sediment ...
TAAAAATAGTTTCTGCACCAAGACAACAGGCCAAACAAATAGCCAATTGTTTGATAGCATACCACTTAAAAATGATGACTGATGTAAGCACAAGGGGCGCCAATGCAATCAACACATCCAACATTACCTGTTGAGTACTTAGTCCTTGCTCGGACAAATGTGGTGAAGGAGCGACATGAATTACTGGCGCTGGATTTTGAGTCGTCTGATTTTGTTTCTTCTCTGTCATAATATTACACATGCTTATCGGGTTGAATTTCCATATTGTGAATTGAATGATAATTGTTTAATATGGATTCAACCATTTGGGTTATTTTTTCTTTTGTGCCATAATTGAAGCTTTGCCCATTCGAACCAACTGCACAATTGGCAGATGGGCTGGACAAATGTAGGCACATGATCCGCATTCAAAGCAGGCCATGATATTATATCTTTCTGCCAGATCCAAGTCCATATTTCTTGATGCCAACGCAAGTCGGGTTGGTACTAATCTCATTGGACAGGCATCGACACATCGCCCACAACGAACACATGCTGTTTCAGTTTCTTCTTCAACATCCCCTCGGGTTAAAACAGTTACACCACTTGTTCCTTTTGTCACTGGTGCAGATAAATCAGCAAACGCGAAACCCATCATAGGTCCACCAGATATAATTCGAGCTGCATCAGATTTAAATCCACCACAAAAATCAATTAATTCTCCATAGGATATACCAATAGGAGCTAAAACATTTTTGGGAGTCTTAATACCAGCACCAGTAACACTAATAACCCTGTGAGTTAATGGTTTATTGCGGATAACAGCACGAGCTATGCACGCTGCTGATCCAACATTGCTAACAACAGCACCAACGTCAAGAGGTAATGCCCCCATAGGCACCTCACGTTTAGTGATCGCCAGGATCAATTGTTTTTCACTGCCTTGAGGGTATTTGGTTTTGAGAACAGCAATTGTTATTCCTGTACCACTTGCTGCTTTTTTCAAAACAGAAACTGCTTTGGGTTTGTTATTTTCCACACCAATGTAAATATTTTTAGCACCAGCAGCACGAGCAGCCAAAAGAGCACCTGAAATAATGGCATCAGGTGATTCAACCATTAATCTATAGTCAGGTGTCAGATAAGGCTCACATTCGCATCCATTGATGATTAAAGTATCCACTGGTTTTTTGGGATTAGGTACCAGTTTTACATGTGTGGGAAAAGCCGCGCCACCAAGTCCGACAATTCCTGCTTTTTGAACGGCATCGGTGATTGTTTTTGAATCATACTTTTCCAAATTGGTCGTGGGCCAATCCCCTCCCAATATTTCATCCCATAGAGCTTGACCGCTAATTTGATCTCCTTCAGCTTTGATACTTAGTGCTGGGACATGTCGACCATTTGGAAGTGTTACTGTTACATCTTTCAGGACTTTTCCAGAAATTGGTGAATGCAAATTTGATGAAACAAAACCTCCAGCTTCAGCTAATAAATCGTTAAACTGAACACTTTGCTTGGCTTTGACAACTTTTTTGCTTGGTGCACCAATATTTTGAAGTAGCGGTAAAATCACCTTCGTAGGCGGCGGCATGACTTCGATAGCCACTTCTTCAGAAAAAGCTTTTCTTTCAGGAGGATGAACGCCATGAGGAAACGTCCCTTTTCCTTCAATATTTTTTGAGCTAAACCCCATTTTATCTCCTTCAACACCGCAATATTTTAGTATGTTTATTATGTTGTGATTATAGCTTGAACCACTCATTTTTTTTTGACGCATTGCGGCTTAAAAACTCAGCGTACCTACCAAATATTTGTATCTTTTGTAAAGTATTTTTTTATTTTTTTTTAATTATAGTTATGATAAAAAAAAATTCATTTTTTCTAAATAAAGAAAAAGCTTGAATCAAAATGAATTATGTAATATTTATTAGTTTTTTTGAATTTAATTTTCGTAATTAACTTTTTTTTCGAGTTTAATAAAAATAATTTTTTCTAAATTTTATGCTTTTGTCAGAAAGGAGCAAACTGAATGAATATTGCAACAATTATTGGTCTGGTTTTTGGTCTTGGTATATTAATCGTATCCGCATTTGTATCAAGTGGTGGTGATCTGGCCAGATTTGTCGACATTCCAGGTGTTTGTATTGTTTTAGGAGGTACCTTTGCATCAACGTTTATTTGTTATCCACTTAAAAATGTTTTGGGCGTGTTTGGAACATTTCTTCAAGCTATGAAGGCTGATGAACTTCCTGTTGTCAATTATATTAATTCAGTCGTACGTTTAGCAAAGACAGCAACTCAAAAAGGTCAAATCCAGCTGGAAAAAGAATTAACTCAGATAGATAATTTTTTCTTACAAGGTGCAATTCAAATGTTGGTTGATGGTTATAGCAAAGAAGAAATTGAGAGTATTTTGAATACCCGAATTGAAAATATCTATGAACAAGAAATGAATGGGGTTGAAATTCTTAAAACAATGTCTGGTTTCTGTCCTGGTTTCGGAATTATTGGGACACTTATTGGTCTTATTAACATGCTTAGTGCTATGGGAACTGACATGAGTGCACTTGGTGGCGCAATGGCTGTTGCTCTTTTGACAACATTGTATGGAGTATTATTCTCAAATATTTTCTTTGTTCCTTTTGCAGTAAAAGTTGAGGGAAGACTTAAAGAACGTGTTATACTCATGAATGTTATTCGTGATGGTGTTATATTTATTAAAGATAAAACTCCATCAAGTATTGTTCAAGACAAACTAAAAGCTTACACTGCACCAGATAATTGGGAATCGATTAAGGAAGGTTCAGCTGAATAGATAAAAGTAAGCTAATTTTTTATAAATAAAATTTAAGTTTGTTTAGAATACCCTATAGGAGAAATCAGTGGCAAAAGACGAATGTAAATGTGAAGAATGTCCCGAATGGCCGCTATCTATGGCGGATATGATGACTAATCTCTTATGCTTCTTTGTTTTGCTGGTATCCATAGCTAATTTTGATGAATCAAAATTTGAGGAAGCAGTTAAAGCAATGGGAGAAACTTTTGGAGGCCAGGTATCTCAGGCAACAGTAACAGAAAGACATCTTGTTCAATTTGACAAAGAACAAAGCATTCAAGGCATTAAAGAAGCCTTACGAGCACTATTTAGAAAACGTGAAAAAATTTATACTGTTGAAACTATAGATAAAGGCCTCGTAATTAAACTACCTGCAAGCAATCTTTTTGAATATAAAAATGCCAGTTTTAGTTCCCGTGCTAAATACATTCTTGAAAGAATGGCTATTGTTATGGATAAAATTCGCTTTCCAGTTCGCATTGAGGCTCACACAGATCATAGTAAACCAAAATCAGAAAAATATCCTACAAACTGGGAATTAACAGTTGCACAATCTTCAGCTATTGGTCGTTTTTTTATAAAACATGGAATGCCAACAAAAAGATTGACTGTAATGGCATATGCAGATACGCGTCCTTTGGTTGACCCAAAAGAAGCAAAAGCTATAGAATTGAAAAAAAATCAAAGAATTGAAATTTTTATCTCATCTTTGACAGATGCAGAAGACAAACCTGCAAAATAATACCAACTATTCAGGAGTAAATTATGGCAAAAGATGAATGTAAATGTGAAGAATGCCCGGAATGGCCATTATCAATGGCAGACATGATGACTAATTTGCTTTGTTTTTTTGTTCTTTTAGTATCCATAGCAAATTTCGATGAATCAAAGTTTCAAGCTATATCTGATTCTATGGGTGAGGCTATGGGAGGCGAAAATAAAGATAAAATGTTTAGCGAGTCTGAACAAGCAGAATACGAACTAAAACAAACTGTTCAATTAATCATGCAAGATTTAAATGTGTTGTTTGATGGAGATAAATCTATATCCCTTGATTTTCAAAAAAATGCTGTTGCAATTAAAATTAAAGGTAAAGGATTCTTTAAACCAGGGCAAGCTGCCTTTACTGAAAAAGCTTTTGATGTACTAGAGCGTGTCAGAGGTGTAATGGAAGGAATACCTTTTCCTGTTACAATTGAAGGTCATACCGATAGTGTACCATCATCATCAAAATTATATCCATCGAATTGGGAATTATCAGGTGCTCGAGCGGCAGCAGTCGCAAGATATTTTATAAAAAGAGGCCTTGATAAAAATTCTGTTCGAGTAATTGGAAGAGCAGATACTGTACCTATTGCTTCCAACAGAACACCTGCTGGACGTGCAGTAAATCGTCGTATTGTTATACTGGTATCCCCTTCCTAAAAAGCCAGGCTTTTTATTTTAAGCTCAAGATTTTTTATTATAGAGTGTGATAATGGATTATTTTTTATGTGTAATAGGCATGGTTATGATAATAGAAGGCTTACCATACTTTGCTTTTCCTGAAAAACTAAAAATTTGGTTAACTCAAATGATTGAAATACCAGATAATGTACTTCGTGGCTTAGGTTTTTGTTTTATGTCTGGAGGCCTTTTTTTGCTATATCTTGGAAGAACTTAGGAACTACAATTTTTAAGATCGTGTAGAGGCGTAGCATGCTACGCCTCTACAGTACACTTACCTCAAAACGAACAATATCAATAAATGGGAAACTTATTTTTCGAGTATTCCTAAGATATCATTAACGATAAGCTGATATTGTATCAATAAAACAGCCCCTCATCCCTGATGAAGATGAATTATCATCTGGAATTTCGGGTTCGCTATAAAAAATCCATGAAAAATCCCCTTGAAGTTTATTTTTATCCAGATCTTCAGCATTTGATCCTATTTTTATTTTATACCTGGTATCATATTCAAGAGTAGTTGGTGAAATTGGTTTAAAGGATGCAATTGTAAAATATTTATCATCATTATAGACTGTTTTAAAATCTATTGTATTCTTATCCAATTTTTCTGAATCCATTGCAGTCTCAAAAGAGATATCAATTGTACTACTATTCATTACTTTTGAAAAAGTTACTGTTATAGTTATTGGAACTTCAGCAGGTGCATTTTGGGAATTAATCGCAGGATAAGTTTCTAAAATTGTAGGGGGCATATCTTCTTCTTTTAATTCAATATATGCATGATGATGTTTATTTTTACGAAACATAGGCCATGGAGATGATGATGATAATCCAAAAGTGTTTGTTTTTATAGCATGCAAACATTTATCAAAAGAGCCTACGTATAAAACAGCATCATCTGAAAGCACAGGAGATGAATGAATGGGGCCTCCTGTGGCATATGACCATCTTACTAAGCCTTTTTCATAATCAATGGCATAAACTGAATGATTTTCTGAACCAACAAAAACTGTCCCAAACTCTCCTACTGCTGCAGTAGATAAAATATCACCTGGCTGAACTCCAGGATCACTTCTGGTTGGGAAAGCCCAATCTTTAAGACCATCATAGGTCAATGAATATAAACTATTATCATATGAACCTAATAATATTGACCCAACTGTAAGTTGTGAGCGAATATCTGAATATAAAGCAGGTGATGCATATGCACCTCGACGCATTTCATATTCCCATTTAATGGTTCCTCCAGGGTTAATTGCTAAAAGCTTATGATACGCGAGTGATCCAATAACATCACATGCAGCAATAAATATAGTTCCATCATAATTAATAGCCGGGGACCCAAAAATATTCCCTCCAACATCAATAGGTGGCCATTTTGGTTTTCCATTATCTAAATAAAGAGCATATAGATAATCATCTTGAGAACCAATATATATAGTTTTGCTTAATTCTCCATATCGATTTGTAAAATACTTAATGGCAGGGGATGAAGTTACACGATCATTTGTAAAAAAAGTCCATTTTCTTTGACCATCAGGTGTTATTGCATATAAGTTATAGTCACATGATCCTATATATATATTTCCCTCTTTATCAATTGCTGGTGATGAATAGACCTCACCATATGTTGGAAATCTCCATATTTCTTCTCCATTATCTGCTCTTAAAGCATAAACATTTTTATCTTCAGAACCAAAAACAATTCTTTCAATGCCTGCCAGGGTATATGCAGTTGGAGATGATGTAATACGTCCTCCTGTCTGAAAACGCCATTTTTCGTTGCCTTCAGGGGTTATGGCAAACATAATTCCACTATCTGAACCAACATATATAGTCTCATCAAGTCCAATTGCAGGAGATGATTCTATTACACCGCCTGTATTAAATTTCCATTTAAGTGATGCAACATTTATAACTACAGAGTTACTCATTGAGTAAATATCTTCTTGTTCTAAATCATAAGTAACCTTGCATTTAGCCTCATATTCTCCGCCATTGTACTCATGAGTAAAGTTTCCTTTAAGATTTGATTCATATTCAGAACCATCACCAAAATCCATAGTGAAGGTATAAGTTTTTTCATATGAAGGTGCTGCTAAGCAGCTAAATTCAACAGTTAGAGGATCTCTACCTGAAGTAGGAGTTTTAGCCTTTAGCTCAACTCCTTCAACAAATGTAAATTCAAATGCTCCCATGTCATATTTAGAGCCTTGATAATCTCTATTTTTTTCTGTTAAATCCTTACCTGGAATGGTTTCGTTTTTAATACCAGTATTTATACATGGTGATTTTTCATCTAAATGAAAATAAGTACCCTTGCTACCAGGATTAGCTTGCATTTCAAAAACAGGATCCTTATTAATATTACCATCGCCTTCGTATACAACTCCTGTATACATTTGAATATCTGAAAATGAAACTGTTACTGAACTTTGAGCATTTAACACAATTTCATCAAAATCTATATTATCTTCATTCCATAATATAGAATTAGTTATAGTTGCAGAAGTATTATTAAAATATAATATTCCTTGAGTTTTTGTGGAAGTTTTATTTCTTCCAAATGTACAAAAAACTATTTCTGATGCTGGGGAACATGTATCAAAATAAAAGGCTCCACCATTTTGAGAAGCTTTATTTTCAGTTACAACAAGATTAGTCAATTTTAATGAACTTACTGAGTCCATATAAATAGCACCACCATTTTTTCCAGCTGTATTATGTAAAATATATGAGTTTTCTATTACAGGAGATTGATCAGCAGTAAAAAATAATCCCCCACCATTATCTGATGCATCATTTCCAATAATATCTATTTTTAAAAATTTTGTAGATTGTGTTTGATTTAAATATATACCTCCTCCATCTCCATTTGTTACAGTATTAGAAAAAACTGAACAATCCTCTAAAACTACTTTTGTTGATAAATTTATAAATATTCCACCACCACTTTTATCTGACATATTATGTTTAATTTGTGAATAAATAATAACAGGAGAACTTTGATTAATATATAAACCACCACCAGATCCATTACTCTCAATTGCTTTGTTATATTTGATATTTATACCAATAAGATTGGGAGTTGATTTATAAAGATATATTGCACCACCATCTTTTGTGACAGTATTATGAGTTACTGTTATTTCATTAAATGTTGCATTGGCATTTTCATCTAAATAAATCGCTCCACCTTTAATACTCTGGTTAAAAATAAAATAGCATTTATTAAAAAAAGGTGTTGCATTTTTGCAATAAATTGCTCCACCTCTGCCATTTTCAGTAATTGCACTATTCTCTAAAAAAATACAATTTTCAAACTCAGGAGATGCATTTTCAATATATATAGCACCTCCATCACTGGCTTTAGCACCTTTAATAGTAATATTATTAATTTTTGCATTTTCAGTTTCATTACTATGAAAACTAAAACCGCGAACACCATTAAACACTATTGTACATTTTTGTGGGTTTCCAATTGAAGTTAATACAATATCTTTACCTCTAAAATCAATAGTTTGTGTGCACGTATACGTTCCATCAGCAAGCAGAATAATATCTCCATCAATGGCAAATTTAACAGCATCATGAATATTATCTATATTTAATGGTACATGGATTGTTTGTGCTATTGAAAACATTGGTGTTGCAAATATCAGTAAACAAAAAATAATATTTAAGAAAGTTCTGAACACTTCCCCTCCTTTTTAATATAAAGCTTTGTTAATAATTAGTTTCATTGATAAGTTATTCATTATAAATGATATATTTATTGACTTTCAATGTAAATTTAATTAATTTTATTGGTGGCTGCAATATTTAAGCCATTTTGATTTGATTAAATATTTCTAATAATTATAAACTCTTATAAAAGAACAATGTTTCATTATTTTTTACAACTGATGGATTTAACGCCAAAAATTTTGAAAATAGCAGATTAATCAAAAATTTTTTTGATTGACCTAAATCATCCTTGAATATAGTATTATTTTTTTAATAAAAAATAAAATTAATATTAAATTAATAGAATTTAACAAAATTGTGATCAATCTTTGCATAACATCTAATAGATAATCCTCTTAGCAACTCAAAAAATGAGGTCATCATGAAAAAAAATATAAAATTTATATATTCGATAATAGTCAGTGCTGTTGTTTCAATTATAATAAATACTACAGCATATGGATCATCACCCCTTTTTGTTATTAAGCCAGGGTCAACACAAAACCAAACACAGGCTGTGTCAATTCCAATTACACTAAATAATTATAATCAGTTGAATATTGAATCTATTGATTTAGAAATAAACTATGACGAAAATGTTCTTAATGCTTCGGATATTTCAATTACAGATACTATTTTAGAAAATGAAAATTATTTATTTAACTATAATGTAAAAAATGCTGGAATAATTTATGTGGCCTTTGCAGCATCAGGTAGTTTATATAATGGAACCGGCTTACTTTTAAACCTTGAGTTTGATGTTATAGGGACTGCCAATGAAAGTTCTGATATAACTCTTTCAAAGGCATGGATAAATGATATTTCATATGATGTTTCATCTGGTTCTTTTACTGTAGCTCCAAATTCACCTCCAACTGTAGCTAATATTTCACCTCAAACATTTGATGAAGATACAACACATTCCATGATAATCATCATTGATGACATTGAATCAAATCCTTGTGATTTAACATTAAATTTAGAAAGTTCTAATCCATTACTTATTGCAACAGAGAATATTTCCATAAGTGGAAGCTGTGCACAAAGAACTCTATTTATTACTCCTACAACAAATATTTCTGGGAGTGCTTTGTTAACAGTTACAATCTCAGATGGTACAGATACTTCAATTTATAATATTGACTTGACTATTTCAGAAGTTAACGACTTACCTCAAATCGAAACTATTTCTGATCAAACAATAGAAGAAGATACATCCCTTAGCAGTCTGGAAATCATTGCAACAGATGTGGATACTGCATCATGCTCTTTAAACATGGCGTTTAAATCATCTGATACCACATTGATACCAGTTGAGAATATCTCTTATACTTGCAATGAAGATATATACTATATTTCCATGGACCCATCAGCAGATTCAAATGGAAACTCTGTAATTACAGTTTCAATTTCAGATGCAGAAAATCTCTCAGCAAGTGAATCTTTTACACTAACTGTAATACCTGTAAATGATATGCCTGCTATAAGTTCCATTGCAGATCAATCAACAATTGAAGACACTCCAATAAATATAAACTTTACATCAACTGATATAGAGTCATCACCATGTAGTCTGAACCTTTCAACAATTTCATCAAATCAAACTCTGTTATCCAATTCAAATATTATTTCTTCATGCGATACAAATGTATACACTCTTTCAGTAAGTCCTGAGCTGAATCAAAATGGAATAACGACTATTTCAATTATAGTTTCTGATTCAGAAGGACTATCTAATTCAACTACATTTGATTTGAATGTTACTGCGGAAAATGATCCACCACAATTTAATAATGATATCCCTGATCAAGAAGCTACAGAAGATGTTTTTTACACATTTACACTTGATATTAACACTTTTACAGATCCTGATCTTTCTGATACCCTTATATATACAGCAAAACAATCAAATGGTGATACTTTGCCTTCATGGCTAACATTTGAATCTTCTAATCGAACCTTTAGTGGGGAACCAGCAAATAATGATGTTGGTGTAATCACAATAACTGTTTTGGCAAAGGACTCTATGTTAGAAACAGCTGCAGCAAGTTTCAAATTAACAGTTGTGAATGTCAACGATGCTCCTGTGATTTCAACCATAATTTCAGATCAAACAGCAACTGAAGATCAAAATTTTAATTTTGCAGTTAATACAAATACATTCTCTGATGATGATATAATTTTCGGTGATATGTTAACTTATACAGCTAAACTTGATAATAATCAGGCATTACCTTCATGGCTTTCATTTAATCCTGATACTCTTATTTTTGATGGTACTCCAGACAATGCTGATGTAGCTGTTTATATGATTAAGGTAACAGCAACAGATTCTTCTTATGAAACTGTATCTGATACATTTACCTTGACTGTTGTTAATGTAAACGATGCCCCAGTACTTTCAATTAATATTCCTGATCAATATGCAACAGAAGATGCTTTGTTCAATTTTACATTCAGTGCAGGAACCTTTGAAGATGACGATTCTATTCATGGTGACACATTATCTTATTTAGCAACGCAGAGTGATGGATCTGCATTACCACTCTGGTTGACATTTAATGAATTAACGAGAACTTTTAATGGTACACCTTCAAATGATAATGTTGGGACTATATCAATTAAAGTGACAGCATCAGATTCTTCAAATCAAACAGTTACAGATACTTTTACATTGACAGTTCAAAATGTTAATAATGCACCACAAATTAGCACTATTGGGGATCAAAGCATTAATGAAGATAACTCAAGTAGTGAAATAAGCTTTACAATTAGTGATTCTGACACTCCAGCAGACAACCTTATCGTTTCTGGTAATTCCTCTGATGAAAACTTATTAACTAATTCAAATATAGTATTTACAGGAACAGGAACATCAAGGTTTGTACAATTGACACCAGAAGCAGAAAAGTTTGGAACAACAAATATTTCTATTCATGTTTCAGATGGTTCTTATACATCAACCACTACTTTTGAATTAACAGTTAATTCAGTAAATGATACACCTGTTCTTGATAATCCAATATCAGATCAATCAATTGATGAAGATTCTTCATATGCTTTTACTTTTAATGAAAATACTTTTAGTGATGTAGACGTCTTAACTGGAGATATTATAAGTTATAATGCAACACTTTCAAATGATGATCCTTTACCATCCTGGTTAAGTTTTAATAGCAGTACAAGAACTTTTAGTGGACTTCCTTTGAATGAAGATGTAGGAACTCTTTCCATTAAAGTTATAGCAACTGATTCATTGTTATTAGAAGCAACAGATAGCTTTGAGTTAAATATCAATAATACAAATGATACACCAACTTTGGATATACCCATTTCTGATCAATATGCTATACAGGATCAAACTTTTAGTTTTACATTTAACAGCAATACATTTTCTGATGATGACGTTCTTCATGGTGATTACCTGACATATAACGCAACATTATCAGATGATTCTGCATTACCGACCTGGTTAACATTTAATTCTTCTACTCGAACTTTCTCTGGTACACCAGCAGATTCAGATGTTGCAAATCTTTCAATAAAAGTAATAGCAACAGACACAGATAATGCTAGAGCAACAGATATTTTTACACTCTTTGTTGAAGATATAAACTATGCTCCAGTTATTGGAACAATTCCTGATCAAACTACTGATGAAATCAATAATACAAATCCAGTAGATTTTTCAATAACAGATGTTGATACAGAGCAAATTTCAGTAAATGTTGTATCTAATGATCAGTCACTAATACCTGATTCAAATATTTCTTTAATTAATGCAGATGATGTTTATACAATCAGTATTACACCAGTTACTGGCCAGGTTGGTACAACAACAATTACTGTATCTGCAAGTGATGGTATTTCTACAACTACTCAATCCTTTGCTATAACTGTGCAGGAAACCTATTTAACAGTCTCAGGTCATGTTGCTTATAATAGCTTCTCTGGAGATAGTATTGAAGGAGTTGTTATGACATTATCTGGAATGAATAATTATTCAAGTACCACAGATTCAAATGGAAACTATATTATTACAAATGTAAGGCCAGGAGATTATGTTCTTACACCAAGTAAGACAGACGATACTGGAAAATTAACCTTAAGTGATGCTATTCAAATACTAAAATCTGTTGCTCAACTAACACATTTAAATTGCCATGAAAAACTGGCCGCTGATGTTACTCAAAATGGAACAAATAGTGCTATGGATGCTTCAAAAGTAGCAAGGTATGTTGCTGGAGCAGAATCCTGCCTGAATAATTATTGTCAACTATGGACATTCATGACATCCGAAATTGATTCATGTGAATCATGGCCACCAATAACTTATGGAATGGGAGTAATTCCATTAACAGGACTTGATTCTAATGTTAGTGGCAAAGATTTTATTGGAATTTTCTTAGGAGATGTTGTGGAATAGTAAAAAAATGAAAAAAAAAATAATATTCAGAAGTATAATAATTGTATTAATAGCATTCCTACTATGTTCTTGTAGTAAAAAGACTATTACATTACAATTTAACAATATTTCTCCACAACCAACTCAAGAAAAAAAATATTTTCATGCAGGTATTGCAATAACAGACATTACTCCACCTCCTGGTTTACCAATGAGTGGTTACAGTGCTCTTTCCTCAGATAGTAAAGGTTTTAGAACTCGTTTAAAGGCAAGGGCATTTTATTTTAAACCGAAGAGTGGTAGACCTGTCGCTATTGTTCAATGTGATTTACTTTCAGGTTCTCGAATTCTCCATCATAGTGTTTCTGAACGAATTGCAAAAAAAACTGATATCAGTGCATCTGGTTTGGTTATTTATGGAACCCATACCCATACAGGCCCTGGCAATTTTTTTTCAAGCGGATTTTACAATGGTAATGCATCAAATAGATCAGGCTTTGATAAAATGCTATTTGATTTTTTAAGTTCACAAATAACTGATGCAGTAATTAAAGCCTACACAAACAGAAAACCTGCACTCTTATCAACAGGTTTTACTAAAATTCGTTTTGCAACAAGAAACAGAAGCTTAAAAGCTTATAAAAATAATAAAAACATAAACAAACAAATAGATCTATTTGAAGCTGTAAATCCTT
>Ga0272440_1002910_pt1 | contig 13092 bp, 7 predicted proteins | sample SSMMMBAug17_FD_192440 | JGI IMG/M metagenome (GOLD analysis project Ga0272440, IMG submission 192440) | Marine sediment archaeal communities from Little Sippewissett salt marsh, Falmouth, MA, United States - SSM-MMB-Aug17 | ecosystem: Environmental > Aquatic > Marine > Wetlands > Sediment ...
AGGGACTATTTTTGAGGGTGCTTTTCCCCTGGTCACAGCAATAATAAGATCTTTTTCTTTGTTGTGTCTCTTTAAGTTTGATGAAAAGGCTTGATATGTTAAATCTATTGGTATTTTATCTTTTCCGGCTTTTACTTTATTCATCATAATTGAAAGCCCTGTTTTCAAGTATGCATCAGTAAAATCGATATATTTTGCTCTTTCGAATGTTTTGGTCATATCCGCCATAACCAGATCAATATGACCTTTTTGAAGCATAGGAATTAAATCTGAAAAACGCTTTGGAAAAACCGGCTCGTACTTAACTCCTAATTGTCTTGCCAGATATTTGGCCATATCAATGTCCACTCCAATTCGGTTGTGGTCTTGAATAAAAGAAAAAGGTTTGAAGTAAGGGTTCAATCCAACTTTAAGAATACCCGAATCTTTGATTCTCTGTAAGACAGGCGAAGCTCCGGTTTTAAATTCAAACTGTTGGGGGCCATCTCCATAAGCTGTTGACATAAAACAAATGCAACACATTAAAAAGTAAAAGGTTCTTAACTTTTTCATCGGTTCCTCCTGATATTCGTTTCGTAAGGAATCTTTTGAAAACAAAACATTTTTTAATATTTCATGCCCAAAATGTTAATAAAAACGATGGATAATAAAAATTGTATAACACTTTTTCAGCAATTCTCGTGCCATAACAATATTTAAATAAATGCAATGTTGTATTCAAACGAGCATTTTCTTATAAAAATGTGAGAAATCTCATATTAAAACAATCATTTCATATATTTTTTATTTTTTTCAATCAAAATTCAATGTAAATTATAGAAAAAAAATGATTATTATAATATAATAGACACACAAAAAACAAATATCTTACAATTTTTTTTTTATAAATAATAATATTACATTCTATACTATATAATTAAACACCTAGGAGATTATGGAAAAATAATTATCTCTAAATTAGATTAATCCAATACCATTGAGTGCTCAAAATATTTTTTATTTCATATTGCAGTATAAAATAACATTAACCACTTTATTTTATTGCCTTTTATCATTAATATTTGAATAGAAAATGAAGGGTAAAAAGACATCGCATAGATTGCATGCATGAGGGAATATTGTTTTCATATAGTTGTTTATTATTTTATCATAGAAAGAGTTAATCACTCATATTCTCAAAACACTTTTCACTGTATTTTCTCCACAATTGCCAACACATTTTTTCTGATAATCGACTTTCACGAAGACATTCACCCAATTTGTCATCCCATTCCAATCTACAGGAACGAACACCATCACCTTTATTTGTATCGCATCGCCAAAAACATGGTTCAATACAACCATCATAAACATCATTGGGCCCGCCAAATTGATCACCTTGAGATTTAAGCTCTTTTTGTTCTTCTAAATAATTTGCGCAATTAACTTTACATTTCATCAGGCACATATATGGATCAGCAGCAAAGGACAATTGAAAACAGCCGATGAAATAGACGAACAGAAAAAAACTGATTTTTAACATTTTTTGTAAACATTTCTTTATCACGGTCTTTCCTCCTTTAGAATTTTAATATGAACATTGTCAAATTTTATAACATGTTTTTTGTTCATTATCCATTATTTTTTCATATTGTTCATTTTCTATTAATTTTTTCTTTATGTTATCCTTTGATAGGTGGAATTGCCTGACCGGCAATTTATCTATTTGCCTCACCCTTTTTTGGCTACATTCAAATAATTATTGTAAATTTGAACAGAAAAATTGTTGGTTTGATTGAACCAACCTGATGCACGACAAATATGAACGTTTTGATTATCATTATCTAATAGAATATCAACAATATAAGTAAAAGGCCATATGGATGGCTTAACTTCAATCTTTATTTGATTGTCTTTTTGAAATACAATTTTGGCATTATCTTGTCCATGCAGGATATATGTTAATAACTCTAAGGTTTGATGCCGGTCTATATGAAAGGGCAATATCAAGCATTCCGAATTTGTTCTGGATGTCATTGCATAAGCATTATCAGAATCAAAACAACATGAATCTCGAGTATCACTCTTATCTGAAATTTTTTTTTGCATGGTAGTGCAACTTGCAACGCACAATACTAGAATAAATACAAACCATGCTTGCCACCATCTGATAGTCACTCGTTAACCTTTTTCAATGATGATATTGGATAAGACATTATTTCCGGTTAAATTTATTCATTAAATCTTGAATGGTCGCTGTGTTTTGCGATGTTTTTGTCGATTTGGGTGAACGATGCTTATGTTTTTTAGTCGGCACTGATTGTCCTTTGCGTGCATCATCCAAAAGAGCTTTCATCGACAGGCCCACTCGATTTCTGTTATGATCAATATCTTTAACCATCACCCTGACAATTTTTCCAACCTGAACGACTTTTTGAGGATCATCAACCCATTTATTAGATAGTTCAGAAATATGAACCAATCCATCGGTTTTCAAACCAATATCCACAAAAGCACCAAAATTGGCGACATTTGAAACTCGACCTTCAAGTGTCATTCCTTCTTTCAGATCTTCTATACTTCGAATATCGTCCCGCCATTTAGGAGCTTCGAATTCTGGACGAGGGTCACGACCTGGTTTTAACAATTCATTACGAATGTCATCAAGCGTATATTGGCCAATTCCTCTGGATTCATCGATAAATTGTTGAAAATTTATTTTTTGAACAGTCTTGGGATTACCAACCAAGTCATTAAGGGCGACATTCATGGTTTCAGCCATTTTTTCAACGAGTTCGTAGCGTTCAGGATGGACAGCAGTAGCATCTAATATATTTTTTGCACCTCGTACCCTTAAAAATCCGGCAGCCTGTTCAAATGTTTTTGGACCAAGACCTTTAATATCCATGAGATCTTTTCGAGATTTAAATGCACCCTGATCATTTCTTGTATGAATAATTTCGCGGGCAATACGTTCTGAAAGACCTGAAATATATTTTAAAAGAGAGACTGAGGCTGTGTTCAATTCGACGCCAACAGTATTAACAGCCTGTTCAACACATAAAGCCAACTCTTTTTCCAAAGCTTTTTGATTAACATCATGTTGGTACTGACCCACTCCTAATGAACGCGGTTCAATTTTTACAAATTCAGCAAGCGGATCTTGCATTCGTCTGGCTATAGAGACAGCGCCACGAATTGAAACATCAAGATCAGGTAATTCTTCACGAGCTACTTTTGATGCTGAATAGACAGATGCACCGGTTTCCGGAACAATGACAACAATCGTTTGAAGTCCTGCATCTTTGACCACATTTTTTACAAAATATTCTGTTTCTCTGCTGGCCGTCCCATTGCCAATAGCAATTGAATTGACATCGTATTTTTGAATCATTTGAAGAATGGTCTTTGTGGATAATTCAATACGCTCATTAGGGGGTACAGGATAAATAATACCAGTGTCCAGAACCTGTCCAGTGGTTCCGACAACAGCCATTTTACATCCAGTTCTATAACCAGGATCTAATCCCATAACTGTTTTTTGTCCAAAAGGAGATTGCATAAGCAATGCTTTTAAATTACTTCTAAAAACAGAAATAGCTTCTTGTTCTGAAACATCCTGTAGTTCGTTTCTGATTTCATTTGTAATCGAAGGCCGAAGCAGTCGTTTATAGGCATCTTCAGACGCTTCAGCAATCTGGATGCCGCAAGGAGTATCCAAAGGAACTCCCCAGCTATTTTTTAAGACATCACGTTCCATATCATCATCAATTTTAATAGATGAAATCAGAAAACCTTCACGTTCTCCCCTTAATATTGCCAGCATTCGATGCGAAGGGACATCAAAAGCACGTTGACAGAATTCAAAATAATCCTGATAATCTTTACCATCCTCTTCTTGTCCAATAAGAACCCTTGATTCTAAATTAGCATCTTGGACCATTGTTTTTCTTAAATGAGTCCGATTATCAACTGATTCTGCAAATATTTCAGCAAGAATATCTCTGGCTCCAGCCAAAGCATCGTCAATGCTTTCAACCTTTTTATCAGCATCTACATATTTTTCAGCAAAAATTTCAGGCTTTTCATGACTGGCAGCATTATTCAATATTTCTTCAGATAGAGGCTCCAGACCTTTCTCTTTAGCAATTTGGGCTCTGGTTCTTTTTTTCGGTTTATAAGGCAAATATAAATCTTCCAGTATCTGTTTTGTTCTGGCAGCTCTTATGGCAGATTCCAGTTCTTCGGTTAATTTTCCTTGTTCTTCAATACTTGAAAGGATCGTATCTCTGCGCCTGGCCAGTTCGATAAAATATTCTCTTTGTTTGGCAATAATTTCTAATTGTTCATCTAATAAAGAGCCTGTCGCTTCTTTTCGATAACGAGCGATAAAAGGTATTGTTGATCCTTCTGCAATTAATGTATCGGTAGCAATTACCTGGTAAGCCTTGCATGATGCGGCAGATGCAATTTCTTCAATAAAATGTTGTTCGATATGTTGGTATTCATCCATTATAATAAAGTCCTCTATTGCCTTACAGATTATCTTGTTTGAAAAAACGAAGAAGTTTTAAGGCTCTCAAAAATTGATTATCCTCTTGCACGATAGGAGTATGTTTTTTTATTATCATTTAACTTTATTCTATTTCTTACAAACACATACAAACACTGTCATTCTTTTCATATGAATGCATAAACAAAAGTTGAACAATAATAATTTCTAAAAAAATGATCCAAATGACATATTATTAGATGAAAAACAAGCTGAATTTTTTTTCTTTGTAAAATGAAACACAATTTCGACATAAATCAGTTGTCATAAAATAAAAATTTCGCTATTTACTTTTTTATGAATAATCATGTACCCAAAAAGAGGTATTGATGAACTTATTGCTCATATGTTCATATGTTCATGTAAAATTAGGAATTGCTATTCATTAGGAATTCTCTAATATTAACCATCCTCATTTTATCTTGAACGTACAAAAAAATAAGGTCGTGTAGAGACGTAGCATGATACGTCTCTACAAACAAAAACCGAAAATATAATTTTAAAAATGGGGAATTTATTTTATGAGCATTCCTTACTGCTTATTAATATTATCGTCTGATAATATAGCAATATTTATAATACATAATTATTTAAGGAGATAAATACATGTTTGAAAAAAAGAAAGGAGTTGATATTGTTTGTGAAATTGGTGGCATTTCAACCATCGAAGCAGCAATGACCTGTTTTGAATCACGACTGGATTCAACTCATTTGTCAAGAATTCAGTATATTAAAAATCCGGAGATATTGATCAAAATTGCCAATGCTATTGTGATGTGTGATCCTGATAACATATTTATAAACACAGGCACATCTGAAGATAAGCAATTTATCCGAGATCTGTGCATTCAAAAATGTGAAGAATCAACCCTTACCATGAAAAATCATACCATTCATTACGATTTAAAAGATGAACAAGGACGTATTATCGACCGAACATTTTATATCAGTAATGAAGGTGAAGATGTCAGCACTCTGGCCAATAAACGCCTTCGATCAGATGCCCTTGAAGATATCCGCGAAAAAATGACCGGTATTATGAAAGGTAAAACCATGATTGTCGGTTTTTATATGCGCGGACCAGTCGGTGCTCCCATGTCTAATCCTGCTCTGGAAATAACAAGCTCTACTTATGTGGCTCATAGTGCTGAATTATTATATCGAAATGCATATGACGCTTTTGAAGATCAAGTCAATGCTTTGGGACATTTTTTCACCAATATACATAGTGAAGGCATGAATCGTCCTGAAGATCTACCCAATGCTCGTGTATATATGGATAGAAGTTACCAGACTACTTATAGTTTCAATTGTACATATGCAGGCAACACCTTGTTGTTGAAAAAAGGAAATCATCGTTTTGCTGTTGATAAAGCTGTCTATGAAAATCGGGGGAATGAATTATCTGAACATATGTTTATTACTGGACTTAAAGATGATGATGGCACGACAACCTGGTTTGCCGGTGCTGCCCCCAGTGGCTGCGGAAAAACTACGACTGCAATGGTTGGAACTGACTTTATTGGGGATGATCTGGCACAAATGTGGATTGATGAAAATGGCAGTGTTCGTGCAATCAATCCAGAAAGCGGCATATTTGGTATTGTGCAGGATGTTAACTGTGAAGGCGATCCATTGCTTATGGATTGTTTGCGAAAAGAAAAAACAGAAGTGATCTGGTCTAATGTTCTGATTGATGATCAAGGTACACCTCATTGGGTCGGTAATGGAGAATCTCATCCAGAAAAAGGAAAGAATTTTCAGGGATATTGGGAATGCGGCCTTAAAGATGACAATGGCAAAGCTGTTCCCATGTCACATCCCAATGCCCGATGTACATTGTCATGTGATGCCCTTGCTACTTATTCTGAAGACTCTGAAAACCCTGCGGGTGTTGGATTGAAAGTGATTACTTACAGTGGACGAGACAGTGATACGATGCCGCCTGTATGGCAGGCCAAATCTCCCGATCATGGCGTAGTGATTGGTGCATGCATTGTATCTGCTGCGACGGCTACTGAAGTTGGTGCTACAGGTGTTAAACGAGCTCCCTGGGCAAATGCACCTTTTATCCCTGGCGCTCTGGGTGATTATATGGACGCTCAATTCAAATTTTTTGCCAATTCAAAAATTAAACCAGAGCATCAGCCAGTGATGGCAGGCTTGAACTATTTTTTAACTCATGAAGCTCGTGGGGGTGAATCCCAAAAATTGTTAGGCGAAAAACGCGATGTTCGTGTCTGGTTAACATGGTTGGCACGACGAGCAAATGGTCGTGTCGGTGCTATTGAAACTCCTATTGGTTATATTCCCAAATATGATGATTTAAAAGAGTTGTTTGAATCACTTATTCAAAAAGAATATCCAAAATCACTTTATGACCAACAATTTTCGCTCTATATTGACAACATTATCTCTCGAATTGATTTGCAAATGGATGCCTATGGAAAAGAAAAAAACATTCCTGACAGACTGTTTGAAATCTTAAAAGAACAAAAACAATCACTTATTGCAATAAAAGACCAGCATGGTCCTGTCGTATTGCCTGATAAGTTATAATAACACAAAGCCGGAACAATTCATTTGTTCCGGCGATTCAAAAAAAGCCTCATAAAATGTATCATATGAAAATCATTGCTTACGTTCTTTTTTTGCTTTTATCGGTTGACGCTTTCATTGCAGAAGCTCAACGTTCAGAAAGCAAATCCATTTCGGCCAATAAACAATTTGAATTTGCGACATTGCTTTTCAACAATGCCGAATATCATTCATCTATTGTTGAATTTGAACGTTTTTTGTTTTTGTTTCCTGATGATCAACGAAAAATTCAGGCGATGTATCAAATTGGATTGGCTTTTCAGAAACAAAAAAAATTTTTATTGGCCATTGATCGCTACCAAAAAATCCTCATGCAACCATCCATGAATGAGACCTTTCTTCAAGCAGGATTTCGATTAAGTGAGTGTTATCAGTCTCAAAACAATTATCAAATGGCACTGTCAACCCTCCAAATATTGGATCGCCAAAAGTTGGATCAAGATGATCGGGATTTTGTTAATTATCAAATGGGATGGCTGTTTATTAAAATGAAACAATTTGTATCAGCCGAAAATTGTTTGTACAAAATAAAAAAACAATCCGCATATCCCATAGATGAGATTCTTTTTGGCATCAAAGAAAGAAAGTCCTTAGATCGTAAAAATCCTTACATGGCAGGTGTTTTATCCATAATTCCCGGATTAGGTCAAATATATTGCGAAAGGTATCGTGATGCCTCTTTATCATTAATCGTCAATGGTATTATTGGTTGGGCAGCCTGGGAAAGTTTTGACAATGAACAACCAGCATTAGGAAGCCTGATTACATTTTTTGGCATTGGCTTTTATTCCGGAAATATATATGGTGCAGCAAACAGTGCGCATAAGCATAATCGAAGAATCAGGAAACGCTGGTTGAATCATTTAGAAATGCAATATCACGATATTCAATCTTATAAAAATGAACATAAAAATTTTTGAGCAACTTTGTCCTTTTTCATCTTTTTCATCTTTTTCAGCCTAATCCGGGTTCAAAAATGAAAATGAAATATGCTTCCCCCTTCTGTTGTATGCGCCCCATTAGTCCTGATTTAGTTTGTAAAGAATTAAATGGTCGTCCCCATCTTTTTGAGATCGCATTATTGGAATAAAATCATCTGGTTGATAAGATGTTCTGAAGTCATACCATTCTTTTGGCCACCATCGTTTTTCCCATAAAAAGTAGTGCACATTATGATTCCTGAATTCATTCACCAGTCGATCATAATCATTTCCTGCCAGTTTTTGAAAATTTATTTGCTGTTGGGGACAAATCAAACCTTCATAGGAACGATTGGCGTAAAAAAAAACTTTTTCACAAACACTTGACCGGATAAGGGATGAAACAACAACAGGTTGATCCCCTGGCTCTATTTGTTCAATGGTTTCACCCATTAATCGATAGATATACTTGTCTTTCTCTCTGGATTGTAAATTTTTTCCCAGACCAAAGATCAATATAAATAAACAAATAATGACAATCGCTTGTTCGTGGTTGATATTAAAATAATTTGATAAAACTCTTTGTATTGTATGAATGCCAAATCCTGCAAAAATACTTGATGATAAAATGATCAGTGCAAAATAACGATATTCAATCATCCAGCATTGAATCAGATGAACAAATACAATACTCACACTCAATGCTGACAGTATGATAAAAAACCATAGCCTGGGATCATCTTTGAGCTTTTTTCTGACTTGAATAAAACCAGCAATAAAAAACAGGAAAAATGGATAAAAGAATGCCTCACAGGCATTACTTATCAACGAACCAAATGCAACAAAATGAATTTGATGCCTTGCATTGATAATAAAATTATCCAACAATCCATATCGATCCTTATGGGAGATTTTTTTTAAGCTTTTTCGTAATGTTTCATATTTGTAAAAAGGGTCAGTAAATTTTTTCATAATATCGTCCATACGATTCACATCTCGTAAGGATATTCCCCAAATGAATTCAAGAGAAATGGCGATAACAAGAAAAAATCCAACAATGACACAACATTTGATAAAAACATTTTTTTTATGCTTTGTAACCACAAAAAGATAAAGCAAGATCGATGGAAAAGCCGCAACAGCTTCGATTCTCGCCCAACTTGAAAAGAAAAAACAAATCAGCGATATGATCAGATATTGCCATCTTTTTTGATCAACAAATTGGATAAATGCAAGTACACCAAAAGCAAAAAAAAACCAACACACAGGGCCTTTGAGTACATCGGCGGAACGAGTAACGAAAACTGGCATTAATGCAAAAATTAAGGTGATCAGTGTGCTGATCTGTAAGCTAAAAAATCGCCTGGATAAGAAATAAATGGGAATGAGTGTCAAACATCCAAAAAAACAAGAAACCATAATTGCCGCTGTTAAAAAATCACCAGTAACAGGATATACGATAGCTGTCAGTATAGTGTAAATGGATAAATAGTTTAAAACGCAATTATATAAGCTTTCAATATTGTGAGAATAAAGCGCTTTGGCCTGATGAACATAAAACACGCCATCAGAATTAACAATATACGTGTACTCACAAACAAATAAACGAATGACAATGCCCAATAAAAAGACAAGAAACAGAAATCGGTATTGATGTTCAGTGATTTCAATTTTTTTGATTTGTTCAACAATAGTGTGTAGCATAAATTTTACTCCTAAAAGTTTGAACCTCTCACGATACGCCACCAGCCAATGCCATACATATCATTAATATGCCTTTTGACCTGTTCATAATTAAACATTGTGCTTTCACAGTTCAAAGAAAACGTGAAATGATTTCCGAAAATATCCCAGATTTGACAAGGTGTTATCAGGCTTTTTCTGCCAATACCGATGGGCAGACGCTTTTTATTGAAAATATCCTGACAGATACTATAATATTCAAAACCTTTTGGTGCAATGCATTCAATCATGGTTGGCAGAATATTTAAATGAGACGCCGCTATAAGAGAAGGCTTCATTGATAAGGGGAACCCCTGCTTGCTGTAAATCAATAATGGGACAGTGGATTGAATCAATAAATTGGGTCGGGGATTTAAAAATTTACGAGACCAATGATCGCCAGTCACAAAAAAAAGAGAATCAGGGGCTTTTTGACTGATTCTTTCAATAAATTCACCCAGAACTTTATCTGAATACCAGAGATGACCAAATACCTTTAATGACCAGCGACCATCATAAATATGTTTTAAATCTTCAGGAATTTTTTTGATCGGAAATCCCATTTCATAAACCGGAATGTCATAAGGAGGGTGATTGGACGTGCTTAAAATTAAATTAAACGATGATGTTGAGGGCTTAAATTGATCGTAAATATAATCAAACATTTGCTTATCGTCAACGCCCCATTCTTTTAAGGCCCAGCTGTCCATATGGCCGCCGCCATCAATATGATCAAATCCTTGATCTTTACAAAAATCCCCTATGCGTTGCCAGCTAAGATAGCCTCCATAATACATATGACATTCGAAACCTAAACGTTTCAATTGAAAGGCCAATGATGTTGGAAAGGGTTTTCGGGCAGAAGGTTGGTAGTTTGTTATAACACCAACATCTGGCAGTCCAGTTATAATTGAAGAAAGTGAAGTCATTGTACCGGTGCCAGATGATAAAAAATGTGTCAGTAAAATTCCCTTTTGTCCCAGTTGTCGGGTAAATGGCATCACATCAAATGATTTGTATTCATTAAACAATGGCCAGGCATCAAAACTTTCCATTACAATCAAAAAAACGTGTCTGGGCTTTTTCAAATTTATTCCCCTGGCTGATTTTTTCATATAATTGTCAAGGCTGCGACCGGAAATTGTTTTTCCAAAACAACGATTGGCAGCACCTTGTATGTCATTATCCTGGATATATAAATCAATACCATCGGCATGGGATAACTTGATATATTGCTTCAACACATATCGAAGTGCATAATAGGGATTTAATATCATTTTATTAAGCATGCTGTCACGAGTCACACCTGCATCCTTTAACTGAACAGGTCTCGTGCAAATAGAGCCTCTTACTGCACAAAAGAAAAAAATGATGATAGTGAAAACACATGCTATTTTTGTTGTCAGACGACGTTCTGATCCTTTATGAAGAATGGTGTAAAATGGTCTTTTCACGACATAAAACCCCATAAAAATACATATAAGAGTACTGCCTGACAGAATACAGGATAATGAAAAAACAGGGTCAGATTTCCATATGGTTGATAAGACCGCAGAAAAATCATCATAGATAACTCCAAAAACCCATTGATTAAAGTTATCTTTATATTCTAAAAAAAACAAATAATTGGCAAGAATGATCATACTACTTAACATGGAAAAAAAAATTAACATGCTTAATCGGATATATTTGCATATATGAGGAATAGGGCGGAAAAGGCAAGCAGTTGAAAACAAAAAAGGCAATACAGCAACATATGCGCCTACAGAAATATCATATCTAAACCCAACCAGAAGAGCCAGTAAATAATCAATGCCATTTAATGGCTCTGTAAAATATGCGGAAAAACTCATTATCAGGACAGTTCTATAAATGAACATAATGGCTGCACAAAAAAAGATTAATTTAAAATCTTTTTGGGATTCATTCATAAATGTGGTGTATCGGTTCATTGTATCATTCAATTAGACTGAAAAGGTTTTATCAATGAACGTTCAAAAGCATCCAGACTACATGAGTGAGAAAATTTCAACGCATTCTTTTGAAATTCATTTCGTTTCGTGTCATTTATATCTATCATCTTTGTTATAGCCGATCGGAAGGCCTTTGTATCATTGGTTTGAAAGGTCAATCCTAATTGATGATGCTTAACTCGCCAACCGGTTAAATCATAATCACTGGCAATAACAGGTTTGCCTGATGCGGCTGCACGCGACAAAACACTGCTTGAACCATAATGGTCTACATATGGAAGTAGTACAAGATCAGTTGCACAAAAACACAATTTTTCTTCATCAGAACTGACATATCGATCGATAATCATGGCTCTGTTTTGTTGCTCTAAATGATCAAGCTGAGAACGAAGGCTTGAATCAATTTCTAATTTTCCGGCACATAATAAAAATACAGGTGATGATTCAGGCAAGCTGTTGATAGCGTCCACAACAAGATGAATGCCTTTTCGTCGGGTTCCAATGCCAAATTGAAGTATAATAAATCGGTTCTCCGGAAGGTTCAGTTTGTTCCGAGCCTTTTTTTGATCAATAGAAAAATTACCATCCCAGGGGTCTGGTAACAGATGAAATGCTACATTTGGAAATTGACTGGATATCTGTTGGATACGTTGTTCATCCATTAAGAACAGATGATTCCACCATCCTTTTTTGCACATTTTTTTAAACCCCAATAACTTGATCATATTTGACACTGAAAAATGTTTTTCAGATAAAAAACGCGGTCTGAAATAAACACCAGAAATCATTCCTTTAAGTGTTATAGGTGGATATATTCCAATGGCTGCTTTACGAAAGCAGTTGGATGCAATCAGATCTAATTCATTCATAAAAATAAAATTGGATGGGATTTGGTTCTGAATGATGGATATGCTTGACAGACAATTTTTGCCCTTATACTGTCCATTATCATTAAATGCTGATACTAAACGAATATCATTTATAACATCTGCAATGGCTTCATTAACAATTGATTTTGATTGTTCCCTGAAATCAGCCATTAATGTTACATGAAAGTTATGATTCAAAAATACACTGATCACATAATTGATCCATGTGAGATGGTGACCTTCTGTTTGGGGGTCAACAATCAATATGGATGGAGTGTTTTTTGCTTTTTTGACTGGTTCTGTTGTTTTATTATAAACCATTTGTTTATCGATTAAATTTAATATGAGTATCGGGCGCATCCAACAGATGGGGGAAGCATAGTTTATCCTTATTTTTGAACCTGGATTACGCTGAAAAAGATGAATAAGATGAAAAAAACACTTTAAATTGGGCGCATTCCCAAAAAATTCGGAGATTT
>Ga0272440_1002911_pt1 | contig 13089 bp, 8 predicted proteins | sample SSMMMBAug17_FD_192440 | JGI IMG/M metagenome (GOLD analysis project Ga0272440, IMG submission 192440) | Marine sediment archaeal communities from Little Sippewissett salt marsh, Falmouth, MA, United States - SSM-MMB-Aug17 | ecosystem: Environmental > Aquatic > Marine > Wetlands > Sediment ...
CAAACAATAACCGGGTGCGTGGATATCAGTGATCAAACCCTTGTGGAAAAAATATAAAACAAACATAAAATAAACGAATTAAAATTGTAACTGGATTCTACGCCCCAAGTTTACGAAAATAACGACCAAATCAGCGGCGTTAGTCCGCTGGATTGCTTGGTTATAACAAAACAACAATCAAAGTAATAATAAAATTACTGGTGTTAATAAATTTAGCAATTATTATAATATTTATTATAATATTTATTATTATACCTGTTGTGTGCTTACTCAGACACTACCTTTCACTATTAGGTGGATCCTCAAAAATTTGCTGATAAAGCATTAATCAAATAGTTTAACTGATACCAGCATGTAAATATTACAATTTTCAACATCATTCCATTGGTCAATAGTTTTTATTCTCTGTAGAAATGATTCAGTTGTTATGTTCGTATGAGATTCTATAGATGTAGTTCCTTGATATCCTGTTTCTTTGATTATTTCCTGATATTTACTGTTAACATAAACAGTTATCTGTTGAGAAATATCTCTCATAGCAAGTATTTTAGCTGCTTGAATTTGATTAGATACAGAAATTTGTTTAGGAGCAATTCCAATACCATATAAATAATGTTCATTTTGAGGCTGTTCTTCTATCCAATGTGGTTTTAGACGTTTTTCAGTTAGGTGGCATGCAGGTTTTTGAGGATTGACATTTTGGATTTGTTGTTCTATTTTATTTTTAATTTTCAGTTGACTATTAATTTTCGGATTCACTGTCTGCTGAATCTGAGGTACACATGCAAATATAAAAATTGACAGGTTAACACATAGGATTCGTTTTAAAAATATAACGCTCATTTTTGTCCTTTCTTGTTTGTTTTCTATTAAGTATACAGGATATTAATCGAAATGTAATTAAACAATTAACATTGCATACAATTGGCTCTTGATCAACATTATTAATATAATATAATTAAAAAAATTGTTTATAAATAATTTTTAATAATGAAAGGTAATCCAGTAATGAGAAATAGAGTTTATTACCATATTTTTGTTTGGTTAACAATTTCAACAGTTCCATTTACAGTTTTTTCAGAATGTTGGGATGTCACAGAAATCAGTGACATTGCATTTCAAGAATTGGATGGTGCTATCGTTTTTTCGTTTAAGGATGCAGTTAGCTGTTTACCTGTAACAGGCGGAATTATTAGGGTCAATGATCGTTCATTAACAACTGATGCAAACGGTTACATTAAATTACCAAATTCTTTTTTTGAATCAATTATGGATGGAAATGTTCTTATTGTTGCAAAAAAGAGAGACTACTGCACATTGAAAAAAAATATTAGAGTTATGGTTGGAACAGTTAATGACAAGCGCTTTCTAATGTCAAAACAACTTCCATTAGGTAAAGCAAGATTTGTTTTGCAATGGGGGCAAAAACCAAATGATTTGGATTTACACTTGGTTGCTAAAGATTTTCACATATCCTATCGCAACATGAAGGGTGCAGCACAAAAAGCACACTTGGACAGAGATGATATTGCCAGCTTCGGTCCGGAAACTATAACCTTAGACAATATCATTTTTTCAAATAAATATGATTTGTATGTTCATAATTTTTCAGGAGATTCTCAATTTAATGGACAAGCTCAGGTTTCTGTTTACAAAGATTCTCAATTGGATCAAGTTGTCTATTTGCCAAAAACAAAAAAGCGATATGTAAAAGTTCTTGAAATTATACATAATAAGATAAATTATGTTAACGTTGAGACTGATTCTATTACAAAATAAATTATTACTGTAACATTATTCAATGTCATTTTTTTACAAGAAAATTTTTAATTTTAACAGTAATTTTTTATTAATTATTAGCTAACAAAAAAAAATCAAAGCATAATAATCTACTATAGGAAGGACTAAAATCAAATGTCATTAAAGAAACGTTCTCTTCAAAAACTATTTCGATATCAACCTCCAAATGATCAAAAGGACATTATTGACTTATTCTGTAATCGTGAGACTGAACTAAAATGGGGACTGGATTTTTTAAACCCAGATGAATCTTTCGATAAAATCTTGGCAGTACATGGTCGTACAGGATGTGGCAAATCACATCTTGTGGAACGTTTGCTTTTAAGAATTGAAGAATGTAAAATGCCATACGTCATTATCAAAGTGAATGCAAACAATCAAGCCAAGCCTGGAAAGATACTACAAAATGTTTTTTTACTGATTAGTGAGAAGTGTAAAGAATTTCTGCCTGTTGTTGACCAGGAGAATTTAAATATTTTAGGATTATTAGCGACTGGCGAACTTCATGAATGGGTAACAAGTGATTTAGAAAGTAAACTGACAAGCAAAGGAACTGACTTGAAAATAGGTAAATTATTATTGACTGCTGCATTATCATCAAAATCTGGTTCTAAAGATAGCTTTGAACGTAAATATACAATCAAATCTCCATCAAATAATACACTTGTCAGATGGATTAACTACACCGCCTCGGTATTATCAAAAAACACCAGCAAAAAAATTCTTATTTTTGTTGATGATCTTGATTTACTGGATTTATATGGGAAAGAAGGAAAAGATGTTTCATATCAGCTTTTGGCATACCTAAAGCCTATTGCTGAATCAACATCAACAACAGTTATTGTCACAATGCGCCCGCCATATTTTAGAGGTGGTGAAAAAGAATTCACTAATTTTATTAATGTAAAACTTTTAGAATCAGAGATCACGGTAAATTGATAAATTTCCTAAGTTAAATTATGCATATAAATTTTATGATTATAATTGACTTTGTTGCCAGCATTTTTTTGTGCCTATGGCGCTAAAGAATTTTGTTTAGTGGCTTTAGCCCAAAAAAATAAAACCAAGTCTTTAAATAGGATGCATTCCCAAAAAGGAGGTACATTGTCTATTTGCCGAATCTGCTTAACGCTTAACTAAAGGGCTAAAGGGCATAGCCGTTAGGCTTAGAAATTCGGTTTAATATTATTAATTTTGAGGATAAGATTTCAAGATGATCCAGAGGCCCATCAGATTCTGATTTCAGACATCCGCCACTAATGTATAGTAACGCCATCTGGGGAGAAGCTATATGACGTGAACCTTATTTTTAGAAATGTGGAAGGACAATTTAAAATTTAAATGACCTGATATTTTTATTTCTTTCTTATTTAGCTCTTGACATAGTTTTATTGCAGATTCACGGTGTTTTTTATTTTCAATCCTGTCTAAAACAATTATCAATGTTTGACCATACAGCCTGATATAACCGGCTTGCCTGGTTATCATATCTAAGACCTGTTTTACATCACGCTTATCATTGTAGCAGCCTCGAAATATTTCCACTAAACGTTCTCGTGAATTGTAACTTATAAATTGCATCGAATCATATAATTTTTTCTTTTCTAAATCACACCGGCTCATTTGCTTACCGTCTAGTAAATCAATGATTGATATTTTTTCATCAAGTTCTTCAAGTTTACTTTTAAAACCTTCTATGTCTTTTTTCTTTTGTACTATTTCTTCATTAAATTTTGTTAATTTTTTCAAACGTCTCTTGTCTTTTCGTTTGAACTGCTTTGCTTCCATTACTAATATTTCCTTTTCCAATTCTCCAATCTCTTTTTTCAAAATTCGTATAGCCTTATTCGTTAAGGCAACATCTGGATTGTCTACTAAAGGTTGATTTTCAAGTTCTTTGATATCGTATCCAGGGTGGTAGTTAAGGTTAAACCTTGACATCATTTCCTTGAAAATATTCTCTGATTCTCCCCATCGGTTTAACATGAAAAAGGCAATCTCATGTAACTGTTTTATTCTGTTATTTGTGTAAATTGCTATCCGCTTGCCGGTATCTTGGTTTTCTATCACAACCATTCTCAATTCCATGGATGTTGGTTTTGTTCGTCCTTCTTTTTTTGCTGTCTGTAAAGATTCACTTGCCGTGCGAATTTCTTCTGCTATCAAGTATTTTTTTTTCTGCCAATATATCCCTACAGTAAAAGACTCATCTGGTATTTGTTTAAGTGTTTTATCTCCCACATATTTTGCCCAGGTTATAAAGTCTGCTTGTTCATTGAGTTCTTTAAAATAATGAATGCCATATCCGCCACGGTCAAATACTAAAATCGGTCGTGAGATACCATACTCTATCAATTTTTCAGCACTACGGGATATTATTGGTCGAAAATCTATCTCGTTTGACTCAGTTATGAAAAAAAGAGGTCTTCCCTGAAGGTCAGTTATAGCATAAAGCTCATTGCCCCGCATAGCCAAACGTCTCACTGTATAATATCCCTTCGCGATGACATTCAAACCATAATAAGGTAGGAAATGACCGTCGATAAAAAAAACTTCAGGATCAATGAATCCATGATTTAAGAGGGCTCTAGCAAAATGGTCTATGAGATCACAGCTTAAATTTAGACCCGCCATATGGTTGAGATGATCTCTTATGGTTTCTTTCTCAGGCGATCTGTTCATTCCTGATAGTATCCCAAATTCATATGCATTTACCAACTTAAGAGCTTCAATAGATGGTATCCCAAGATTAATGCTGTGAAAAAGGGTCAGCAGTATATCTATAGATTGATAAGTAGCACCTACTTTTATAGGAAAAACAGATGCGATATTTTCAAAGTTAATTTCCTGTAAAAACAAATGATGCATTAATGCACCAGCAAAAGGGAAACGCTGCCCCTCATGTAAACGCTCAATTACTTGTGTATCAGAAAATTTATCGGATTTTAAAGGTTGTTCCTTTGAGCATTCGGAAACATCTTTTTCAACACCGGAATCCAATTTAAAATTCAATTCCATTTGCCTATGATCGAAGTTACGCCTGTCAATGCTATCCGCAATCCTGGCTAACTCTAATTCTTCATTACGACTCAACACGTCATTGTTACTTGAAGCCTGTGTATCTTTAGTCCGAATTCTTGCAACAGCACTGCGTGAAATTTTTGTATCTAATTCTATAGATGCATGTTTAGCTATGGCTTGATCTGTCCACCTTGGATTTTCATCCAATAATTTTTTTATACAAGCACGTACCTTTTTAACATATTTATAAGGGGACTTAAGTCCTCGGTTATCTTCAATAACAGCCTCAATTCCATAAATTTTCTTTATATTTATCAATTTTGTTACAGTATTTCGATGAAAGCCACAAATATCACCAGCAATTTTTTTTGAGCAAAGACCTTTTTCCACCAAATCAATTGCTGCTAAACGTCTCTCAGCATTATTTTCAGGATTAAATCGAGAAACAATTACGAAGTTGTAATAGACCGCATGAATATCAATTCCTCGGTCATCCTTCTGCTTGAGTATTATAAAATTATTATATTTTCCGGTCTTCATGTTTTTCATAATGATAGATGATATCAAAAACGTTTTTTTTATCAAGCAAAAATTGTTTTTTTTATTTGCAATAATTTCAAGTAGTTAGTTTTTGTGATTTTTCCAAAACGCACACTTTTACTTGAGAAATCAAATAAAAATTTTATGTGTTATATCAGTTGTTTATTTTTTGGGCTTTGATATACCGTGATCTCTGAGAATCAAAAACGATCAAAGAAATTTATCAACTCAGAGTAAAAATGTTTAATGAAGGCCATCAAATATTTACAGAGCCGGCTTTAAGTTGGATTGAATGTGGTGCTTTTGGTCGAGTAGGAAGTTTTTTAAGGCGTTGTGGAGAGATTTATCAATACTTTTATGATTTGAGCAGACCAATATCCTTTGATGATTTGAAGGAATTTGTAAAACAAGATATTTATGAAAAAGAATATGACAGTGATAGTGCAACGTCAAACTTAATGGCTGAAATAAAAGAATCTATTTTAAAAGATTGTTTGGAAATAACTGTCACACAAAACTTAGATGATTCCCAAATGCTTTACAACATACTTTCTCCCATTGCTGGACGTATGAATCAGTATTCTATAAATCCACTTTATGTGGAGGTTATCAGGGAAATGAAAGAAAAATAGACGAATGGTTTTCGAGTATGAAATCATATCTCAGCTATCAAGAGAGGTTATTTTTTTATATCAACATCAAGAAGATGTTGAAGCATCCTTAATTACTCTTGAACAAAAAAGGAGAAACGCTGAAACAAAAAATGCTGCCATTGATATGGCAATAAAGTTTCCACAAATAAGATCATTAGGGTTACTCATTCACTTAAATAAAAGACAGTTTCAAATAGTAAAAAGCAAAATTTTTGAAAATAATGATCAGCAAAAATTTATTCTTTTACTAGTCAAACGTATCAGCAACCAGAAAAAGCTAATGAAAGCATTTTCTGGTGTCTTACCTGCAAGCTTCAACCCACCGGCAAATTCAAAAAAACTAAGCGGATTATTTTTTAATAAATATATTTTTTTTAGCTTTGTCGGTTTGTTTTTAATACTGACACTTTTGTTTTTGATTGATTTGAATGAATTTCAAGCTGTCAAAATTAGGACTTTTGACTACTGTTCAAATTGCTATCAGATTGACAATATAACTTTTTCATTTGAATATTTTGATAATGATGCTGTATATAACAACATTGCATTTCAAGATACAAGTCCTAAACAACTTGCCAGTTCACTCAGTAATAAAAGTTATATTTTCAGACTTCCAACATTACATGAAATCCAAAAACTTTTAAATGCAATCAAAACTCCTTCAATTTATAATTTTTTTCACCCCATCCCTGATATATTTATGAATATTCATTTTTTAGGAAAAAAAATATATATACAGGGTGATAATCAATATAAAATCCCCGTTGCCGACATCAATCAAAATAATTCATGTCAACTTGATAACGTTGATTATGGAGATGAAGCTTATCTCATTTTTATTGTTGAAATAAATAAATAGCTATGATAAAATTTTTAATTTTATTACTTACAAATTTAAACATTATTATATTAATGTGACTTTTTTAATATTATTTTGATTTTTTAGTTATCAATTATTAGGAAATGTCATGCCATGCCAGAGATTTTTAAAAATAAATTAATTCTTAAGAATATAAAAAAATCCTATAATAACAAAATAGTTCTTGATATAAAAAAAAGCGTGATTCCTTTAAAAGGCATTATTGCAATTATAGGTTGGTCAGGTTCTGGTAAAAGTACCTTACTAAATATTATCAGTCTTATTGATTACCCGGATGTTGAAAATAATAATCTATACCCACCTTTAATTGAAATTAATATCAATAAAACGGCATACAAAGTGTCTTACAAAAAAAATGGAAATCCAGTAATAAAGAAAAAAAATAATGAAGATGAGCAATTTATTTCTGCAAGTGATTTTAGAAAAGTGTTATTTGGTTTTGTTTTCCAGCACCATTATTTGCATCCAAATTTCAATCTTGAATACAATATAAAAACCCCTCTTCTTTCACAAAAAAAAACTATTGGAAAAAATAAACTTGAAACTATATGTAAATATCTTGATATTAATAATCAATTATTTCAATATGTAAGTGAAGTTTCTGGCGGACAGGCGCAACGGGCATCTATACTAAGGGCAATGATAAAAAATTGCCCTGTTATCCTTGGTGATGAATTAACCAGCAATATAGATTATGAAAAAGCCAGGCAGATTTTGGAAGAGTTCAAGAAAAGCGTATACGATGAGAATAATGAGTTAAAAACATTTATATGGGTGTCTCATGATATCCACTTAATAAAGGAATATGCTGAAATTATTATTACAATAAAAGATGGTAATATAGAATGCGTTAACAATACATTTAAAAGTTTTGGTGAAATTCTTAACCTCCTGAAAAAACATTATCCACAAAAAACACTTGCTACACAAGAAACGCAAAACATGACAAATCACCAGAAAGATCATGAAAAACAACAAAACAAGACTTTTCCTTCCCCAACATCTGATTTTAATAGTAATTTAAAATCAACAGTCTACAAAGACGACAGCTCTTCAAATAAACACTATACATCTTTTCATTTTAATCATAAGACAGCAAAATCAAAAGAACAGCTTAGATATTACATTTCATATGCTTTAAACGATTTATTCAAGCGTCGAATAATAAGACCTATAAAAAGTATACCTCAACTTTTTATAAAAGCAAGGTTACCGGTCATAGATTTTTCTATTGTCGTTTTATCACTAACAGTTGTTGTATTATTCTTATTTTCGATTTTAAAAATTAGCTATGGATCACACAAATTTTTAGAAATCAAGCTCTCTGACCCAAGAATAAATTCCATAGAAATTTCTGGTAATGAAAAAATTGGTGGAGAGCTTACAGAAAAACATTTAAAAGATTTAAAAGGTTCTATAGGGCATCTGATAAAATATATCACGCCTGTCTATTATGTTAGAACATCTTTAAAAGAATTATCAAGTAAGCAATTCAGGAGTAATGGAAATGCAATTACTTTTCGCAAAGATGATCCTATTATTCGTGAAATATTAGGAAAAAAAAATGCTCCTTTTATTTCTGGAGATAAAAATTATCATGGATTTATTATACAGGAATCTTCCATGCAAAGATTTGGTTACCTGAATACAGATAACCATGTAATAGCAAAGTTTAATGGATATAATGAAGATGGAACACAAAAAATATCTATTTTAAGAGTGAATACACCCTTGCCATTTAATAAAAAAATTATGATGAGAGAAGAATTTTATATAGAAAACTATAAAAGAAGCAACAGTGAAGAAAAGCCCTATATTTCATACATAGTTGTCTATCCTAAAACAATCTATGATACAGTTATTATCAAGAAAAAAATTGAAAAATTTGGAGTTTTTGACATCAATGATGCTTTTAAAGTGATGAATAAGCTTGCTATTATTAATGAAATAAAAAAACAAACAAGGCATTTTGTTAATATCTCAATTTTTGCTATCGGTTTTATTTCACTTTTTGTTATTGCTGTAACCATTTATAGAAATTTGTACAAAAAAAGAAACGAAATGGGGGTTTTTCTAGCTTATGGCATGAATAAAAGTACTTTTTTTATTTTTTATTTTATTGAAGTTTTGCTGATTACTATTTCAACTGTTTTACTTTCATTGTCAATGTACTATTTATTAATAGAACCAATTATAAATAATATGCTAACAGAAGGTGGTTTATTAAAAATGGTTAATACAATTGATTATAATACAGCAATAAACAGTAGTTTTTTGAGCTTGCCGCTATTTTGGATTAATGCGATTTATATCATTGTCTTTTTAGTTTTACTTACAATTTTTTTCTTTATTATTTATGGCTTTATTCGTCAAAAACCCATACATCTTATGAAAGAATAACATGATATTCAATAAGATTAAAATTAAATTAATAATATTATTATCAATATTAATTATTTCAGAATATTATTTCCCTGTAATAGCTTTTTCAGAAGAAAAATTTTGGATTCCAGAGGGTGAACTATCATGTCAAATCAAAGATCGTTTTCTGTATTTAATAAACAGAAGGGAAAGCGGATCATATTACTATGGAAAGTATAAAGAGAAGAAATATACGCCTGTAGATAATAATCCAACTCCTGAAAGCTTAAAATTTCAAACTACTGGAACATTACCAAAAAATTTGGAGCCACAAAATTTTGAAAAAAATCAATGGAACATAATAACAAAACTTGTTTTCAAACATGGAACAAAGAACTATTCTGTCAAGAAATACAAGGGAGGTTACTGGATATATAACACAGAAAAAGGATTCAATCCTTCTGAAATCAATTGTTTACCAATTAATGATATTAAATCAAATTATATAATAAATCTTGAAGATCATCAGGCATTATTACATAAGGCTTTAAAGCGAAGTTCTGATGAAATTGAAGAGAATAAAAATGAAACACCGTTTTTAAAACTATTAGAAAAATCCCTTCGGAAGAATTATAAAAAACAAATTAATTTTTCTGTAATTAATAATATAAATATGAAAAAGTGTAAATCAGACAATATCTTAGACTCATTATATCAATTCCTGGATAAAAAAGAAAGTGAGCTTCAACGAGATAAATTAAATGACTTTCATAATTCATATAAAAAATTACATAATAATTTAGACAATTATCGAAATCATCAAAACAAGCTTCGAGATATAAAAAGCGGTATAGCAGGCTTCATAAATAAAATTTTATTATCTGAAGATAAGATTGAAAACATGAATAAGAGTATACGTGATAAAGAAAGAATGATTGAAACACAAAAAAAGATTTATCAGGGAAATCATGAAGCCCATGCTGAATATGGAATTTATATTTTTGAGTATGATGAAGCAGATGAGCAATCATTTCTCCAACAAAATGACGAAATAGAAATCTTGACCAAAAAATCTGCAATGAAACATTTGAGTCAAGTTTTTATACAAAGTGAAAGTATGTTGAAATCGAAATCTGATGGAAGATCAGGCAAACAATTTTTTTATGACTGGATTGAAACTGTAAAAGATGGTTATATTACAATAAACCCAACCAAAAATGACTGTCTCCCAATTGGTACTTTTAAAAATTTAGTTATCAAAACAGTCAAATATTTACCACGTACGAATCCTCAATATGATTCACAAAATTTAAAAGAAAATAAAAGAAGTATTAATTTTAAAAACAAATATAAACAATTTTCTGTTTTAAATAACGAGCAACTAGAAGATCTATTGAAGTACATCAATGATTTCAAGCAAATTAAGGTTGATAGGTCAAAACTTATTGCTCGAATTAAAGATAAATATGATGATATCATGCGTAAGAAAGAAGATGTATACGATGTCAGAAAAGATTTTTTTCAAGAATTTATCACTGAAATCAATAAAATTGAAAATGATATAAGTTCTCAACTTCTTAAAATTCAAGAACAAAAAAAGAATATTGAGCAATATAAATTATCTATCAGCAGCAGGATAAATGATGCAAAAGAAGAATATGAAAATGCAAAACAAACTTTAGTTAAAATGAATCAAATTTCTAAAGAATTGATTCACAAAATAAATAATATCTTTAAATTTAATCTATATGCTATTGGTAATTCTTTTCGGCAGGTGGATGAAAATCCTATCAGACATTTTTCCCGATTGATAAAGAATATACTTGTTTCAATTGATAGTCGATGTAACATGGTTCGTGAAACCATTAAATCAACAGTTGAAAATGGTTTTTTGGTAAAAGAAGAAAGTTCTTCAATAGAATTATTAAAAAAGTATATAACTTTATCGATATTTTCGGAAATAACTATTACACAAGAAAAGTTTAGGATAAGTTATGTTGTATTGAAGCTTGAAACAGAAATCTTTACGCAATCAGACTTACATCCACAGTCATTTGATTCTCATCTTGTTGATTTAAATGATTTGTGGAAAGAAACCAATGAACTGGTAGATGTAAAAAATTTTTCAATAGAAAGGGTTAGGAAGCCAAAAGCATTTCAACCACAAAATATAGAACCAACAAAGCCAAAATCTTTAAATGCACAGAAAAATAAATTAACTCCAAAACCTTTTCATAATAATTCTTATCTCTTAAATAGTTGTGATAATTTATGCTTAAAAATTGGCGGACGTATATTCTCGTTTAAGTATTTTCGGTATGATCAACTATATGACGATATATCATATAATGAAAAAACGCCTTTTTCTATAGCACAATCTATTAAAGATGGTCACAAAAAATGGTCGTTACCAACTGTTAATGATTTGATCTCATTAATTGGTTATTTAAAAATGGGAAATAATTTGCCTGTGGATATTTTTCAGAAAAGAATTTATACATCAGAACCAACTTATGTAGAAAGTAAATTTAATGTTTTGCGAATTAACGAAGCATTTATATATGAAAAAGAAAAGATTGATTCAAGCGACATGGCTTTTTTAATATTTGTTTCAAATGAATAAATCTATAATGTTTCTTTTATTGTTTTCATTTAATGTATAGGAATGGGGAAAATTTATGTTTCAAATAGTAATAAAATTTTTTATCATCGCATTTTTCTTTTTTTATTCAATAGTTTGCTTTAATGCTGATGCAGTTTCTTATATGTCAGATTCAGGCAATATTGAAATTGAAAGAAATGATAACAGATTAGATTTTCATTTTAACCTCAGCATTTTACTTTCAGTAACTTATCAAGGTTTTGAAAATAATATAATCTTTTTTACTCCTACATTTGACCGAACTTATGAGACTACTAATGGCGGGTTTGAAGGTGCTTGCCATGCACTATGCAGTGAATTGGAGACGTTATCCGAGATAGTGCAAGAAGCAAATTATAATACTGAAAGTAACACTAACAACATAATAACACTTAGATTAATCAACAATATTCGAATACTTAATTGGAGAGGAAGGCAACGCCATCAAGCTTTGGATTTGCGTTACAATATAGAGTTTTTAGCAACGTCACAAAAATTTCTACGTGTTTTAAATATGGACATTCCAAATAGAACAAACCATTTAGAGCTACTCAATGATATCAAAAATTCAGACATTAACTTTCTTGCCGAAGGTGCTAATTTTATTGATGGAGGTTACCATTTAGTTCCTTTTACTTTGGATCAAAATCCTGATAGAACTCATATAACTTCAGAATTATTATTTAAACTTCCTTTTTCCAATTTCATAACAGTCGAAAGAGATGATACTATTGATTCTACTTGGAGAATGATCCCGAAAACATTATTGGTTGAAACACAAGAACAAAATATAGTTACATTAGACTTTTATGACCAAAATAAAGATTCAATACGAGATGTATCAATTCATGTGAATCAAAGAATAATATTTCCTAGATATATAAATGATTTAATTCAGATTGTTCGTAATAATTTACTCAATAGTCCTTTCTTTTTAGCGAGAAGTAATAATCATACTTTTGAATTTTTACGTGGTGATCAGATAAACACTGCTGAGGAAAATCTAATTACTGTTGCAATAGTTGATCATAAGCTAAGAATTCAATTTCAGAATCAAACACAAATTCAATCTTTTCATAGTCATTGTACAAATATTGCTAATAGTGTAGATCCTGCATCTAATACTACTCTTTTACTGAATGATAGCGAAGATTTACTTGATATTCAAGAAGAGAATTCTATAAAAAAAATAG
>Ga0272440_1002912_pt1 | contig 13087 bp, 10 predicted proteins | sample SSMMMBAug17_FD_192440 | JGI IMG/M metagenome (GOLD analysis project Ga0272440, IMG submission 192440) | Marine sediment archaeal communities from Little Sippewissett salt marsh, Falmouth, MA, United States - SSM-MMB-Aug17 | ecosystem: Environmental > Aquatic > Marine > Wetlands > Sediment ...
TGTACTAAAAAGTATCATTAAAATATTTTTCATCGCCAGTCTCTCCTAATTTTTTTAATTGACAAACAAAGTTTAACCAATTATTTGCTGCAAAATTTTTGCTCTTTTGTAAGTTTACTATTGCTTTGAATTTGCTACAATAACCGATTGCGTGGAGACCTCAGAATATTCAGCATATTTTTTTGTAAATTTTTTCATTTTTCCTTTTCGATTTCGAATAAATCTTTCTTTTGCAGGTTTTTGAGCAAGATAGTTTTCAATATTTGAGTTACATTTCAAAATCAAAAACGCCAGATTCTTGCTTAACCTGAACTAAATTCATTCCACCTGGCTGATCTGTCCTTATTTCAAATAATGCTCTGTAATGTCCTCGAACATGGCCCATTTCATGTGAAACCAGTGTTGATTTTCAGCATCAAAAGGGAAATTTGAAAAATGGTTAAGAGGGAGATTTCAAATCCTTACTTAATCCGGAAAAATACGGCTTCATGGTATAAAACAAAATCCTGGTCTCAATTTCAGAAACCTGACCATCCTGGTAATTAAATGTGGCCATCACTTTTTTTGATTCAACAGATTCATCATAGAGTGCTTCATAAAGATTTTTGTATTTATCCATTACAAATTTTCTTCTAATTTTACCAGTTTTGGTTAACTCGCCATCATCAACATCCAGAAGTTTGTATAAAATGGCAAATCGTTTGATAAAATAATGTTTTTTATCAATTTTTTTGTTGAACATATCAATTTCATTATAAATCAATTTTGCCACCTCTGGTTTGCCCGATAGATCCATATACGTGGTATAAGAAATCTGATTATCTTCTGCCCATTTTCCCATGATTATGGGATCAATGTTGATCAATGCGGCAATATAATCTTTTTGATGTCCAAATATTACAGCTTCTTTAATATATGGGCTGAATTTCAGCTTGTTTTCAAGAAACATGGGACTAAACATTTCATTATGACTTGTCTGCATGACATCAGAGATTCTATCAATGATTACCAGATGCCCCTTGTCATCAATAAAGCCGGCATCACCAGAATGAAGCCATCCATCCTTAATCAGCTTGTTGGTTTCATCGGGTAAATTATAATATCCTGGCGAGACTGATAGCGAACGAGACATAATTTCGCCTGCTTCAGATATTTTGCATTCAGTACCAGGCAAGGGTTTACCCACAGTATCGGGTCGAATATCACCATCACGATGCATATAGGCAATACCAGTGATTTCTGTTTGACCATAAATCTGTTTCAGGTTTACGCCAATGGCCTGATAAAAAGTAAACAGTTCCGGCCCCAATGCCGCCCCGCCAGTGTATGCACGTCGGAGCCTGAGCAGTCCCATTTGATTAATCAAGGGACGAAAAATGACAGCTTTGCCAATCCAATTTCCCAGTTTCAGAAATAAAGGCATTTTTTTGCCCGACATCTTATATGCAGCCGCTTGATTGCCAACACGTGAAAAAAAACGATACAATAACCGGTTAAACCGGTAAGATTCATCCATTTTAAGCCAGATCTGGGATCGAATATTTTCATAAATTCTTGGCGCACCAAACATAAAGTGAGGGCCAATCTCTTTTAAGTCATCCATAGCGGTTTCAACAGATTCTGGAAAATTGATTGTAATTCCTGTTGCCATTGCCACGCCAAAAGAATTCATTTGTTCGCCAATCCAGGCAAATGGCAGAAACGATACATACTCATCAGTTTCAGCCAATGGATCAACACTGGTAATCTGAACCCCCATATTAATGTAGTTTCTGTGGGTCATCATAGTGCCTTTGGGGAGACCTGTTGTGCCGGAAGTCAGGCATAGATGGCAAATATCATCTGGTTTTCCAGTATCAATCAATTTGTCAAACATTTCAGTATCTTTATTGTGAGCGTTTTCACCCAGTTCATACAAATCCTCAATATGCATAAACCATTCATCTGATTTGTATGATCGCATCCCCCTTGAATCCTCATAAATGACTTTTTTAACATTTGGAATCTGCGCTCTAACCGCAACAAGCTTGTCCACCTGTTCCTGATCATCACAAAATACAAATTTGACATTCATATAATTAAGAATAGAAGCTATTTCATCAGGAAGGCTTGTTTGATACAGGGCGGCTGAAATTGCGCCGATAGACTGCGCACCAATTGAAACAAACAATAATTCTGGAATGTTATCCCCTATAACTGCAATCGTATTATTGGTTTCAAGCGCCAGTTCTTTAAATCCCAATGCACATTTACGAACATAGTGATAATAGTCATTCCAGGAAAAACAGATCCAGCGGCCATAATCTTTTTTTCGAATCGCAATTTTATCGCCAGAATGGTGAACGCGCCATCGCAATAACTGTGGAATTGTATAATTGAGCAATTGATTTTGATCTGATTTCATAATTCGTCTCCGATATAGGCCTGAATGACTTTTGGATTGGATGCAACAGCATCGGGAGGGCCATCACCAATTAATTCTCCAAAATCAAGGACGTAAATATGATCCGAAATATCCATGACAACCCCCAAATCATGTTCCACCAGAACAATCGTTGCTTTAAGTTCTTGTTTGATATCAATAATAAACCTGACAATGTCTTCTTTTTCTTCAACGTTCATTCCGGCAATGGGTTCATCCAGAAGTAAAATATCTGGCGCAAGGGTTAGCGCGCGGGCAACTTCCACTCTTTTTTGAATGCCATAGCCCAGATTGCCAACAATTTTTTTTCGATAGGGCGCAAGCTCCATAAAATCAATGATTTTTTCGACAAACTGTCTGTTTTCTGCCTCAACGCTGGATGCTTTGCCAAAATATAACAATGCCTGAAACAAGTTGTAATTCAGGTTTTTATGGCGAGCGAGAAGCAAGTTTTCTAAGACAGTCATATTGCTGAACAATTCCAAATTTTGAAACGCCCTTGCAATGCCCAGTTTTGAAATTTGATGTGGTGATGCGTTTGTCAGGTCGTGATCCCCCAATCGAATGGCGCCTTTTGTGGGATGGTAAAAACCAGAAATGCAATTAAGCAAACTTGTTTTTCCCGCACCATTGGGACCAATGATTGATGTTATTTGTCCGGGCTGAATCGATAAATTGACATTTGACAGTGCATGAATTCCACCAAATATCAGAGATATGTTGGATACTTGTAATAATTTCATTTTTAAATTATAGATATTTATTTTATTTTTATTTTTGAAATTTGAAAAAATTCCTGAAATGAAACGAATTGTTCTCGTATCTTTTTTCCATTCTTTAAAGTGATGCATTAACTATAGCATTTTGTTTTTTTTTATGCAATAGGTCTGATATGTTTGTGTTTAATATTTGTATTATCAATAAGTATCTGCTAAAGAAGGCTCTGAAAATAACATACCCATTTTTCTTGATCGTCCAAAAAAATAAGGTCGTGTAGAGACGCAGCACGCTACGTCTCTACAGTACAAGTACCTCAAAACGAACAATATCAATAATGAGGAAGTTATTTTCAGAGCATTCCTAAGAAAAGTTCTGAAAAATCTTTTCAGAGATCTCCTAAAAATTAATCAAAAAAAAGGAGCATCATATGCCCGCAAGCAATAAAATATTCGTCACATTTATTTTGTTTTTATTATGTGCAAATACAACATTTGCCAGCACAGTAAAAACGTTGACTTTGGAAAAAGGCCAGGATCTTGTTTTACCGATATATCTGGATGATGACAACAATTCAGAAGAAATTGAATATCTTCGTATTCCCATTTCATATAATTCAGACTATTTATCCCCGCTTGGCTTTCGGTCGGATAATGGCATATTAGCAGACTATACATTGAAGGAAAGGCTTGAAATCTATAACAAAGCATTTGTGATTATTAATGGTAGTGGTGTATATACACAGTTTGGTCAGGTGGTAGAATTCGTTTTGACAGCAAAGGAAATCGGTACGTCAACGATTTATTTGGACGAAATATATTGTAACGATCACAGTCTGTCGGGTGGTTTTTGGCTGGATAACGATTATTTTCAAAGAGTTTATATTGAAATTGTTGAAAAGAATCGGTTTTATATCTCAGATATTGAAGACATCATCGTTTACGAGGATCAACCTGTCCTGCCAATAACGTTCTCAGTAAATATTCCTGATGAAAACCCATCAGGATTTCCTTACATTCAAATAGCCTCGTCAAATACAGATGTCGTTCCACAAAATGGCATGTCAACCAGAAGAAATGATACGCAATATTATCTATCAGTTGTTCCAACCCCCAATGCCTTTGGTCAGACAGAAATTTCTATTACAGTCCAATACAATAGGGATCAGGATACACAAACCTTTTTACTTGATGTAAAACCAGTCAATGATGCGCCAACCTTCTCCATGCCATTGGCCATAACACTTTCTGAAACCTCAGGTCCACAAGTATTTAAGAACTGGGCAACCCATATTTCGCCTGGCGCGCCAAATGAGGCAAATCAAGAATTATCATTTATTATACATGTTGAGCAACCGGAATTATTTTATTTGCAGCCAGAAATTGATCCAGCCACCGGCAATTTACAATTCTTTCCTTTTGACAACCGCAATGGGCAAACCCAAATTTTTGTATATTTACAAGACAGTGGTGATACATTAAACGAAGGCCACAATCTAAGCCCGAGACAAAATTGTACGTTAACAATTACGCCATTTTCACCAACCCTATCTGATAACCCGGTTGCCAAACTCGTTTTTATTTCCTCCAATCAACCCATTTCACTAAACAAAATAACACCTTTTATTCGTGTCATGGCCTGTGATGCCAATGGTGATGCTGTCATTATGGCATCTGAGACACAAATATGGCTTCAAACAGAAAGTCCAGACTCTGGCTGGTTTTACGTAATGAATAATGATTGGTCATGGCGACAATCCAATGCGATTATTGTTATCCCTGAAGGCGAACATTCTGCTTTTTTCAAATATAGAAATGGCAGGCCTGGTAGATATCAAATCCAGGCTTCTGAAGTGCCTGATCAAAGTTGGTCCAATGCCATCATGTCAATCCGCGTGAAATCTGATATTACAGATATTGATGGCGATATTGATGGCAATGGTCAGGTTGATATGAAGGATGTTATCGGTGAAATGCAATATTTATCTAAATAAAACATGTGCCGATTTTTGCCCAAAAACTGATATTAATGGGTTATTTATGAACATAATTTGAGGATTTCAGCACATGGAATGACTGACTTATCGATACCTAAAACCGATTCAAGAACAAGGGATGGTCGAATCATTTTTTGATTATCAATCAGGCAGTACAATTGACCCGGGCCAGATAAATGCATTTTTATAACCTTTTCTCTTAAATCAATTTTAAGGAGATTTCCCTTTTGATTTTGCCGACTGACAATAAACGTTTTGGATGTCAAAAAATCTGTTATTCGTTGATGATCAACCTCATTCGGCAGTGTAATCTGGTATGCAATTTGGGAAGGTTTTTTCTCAGACAGTGCTTTTTTAGAATGTGCGTCTTCACATGCCGCAAGATTTAATCCTTCAGGCAATTGTGCGTTGACTTTGTCAAGACTGTATGCGCCAATTTTTCGTGAGGGATCCTGATCATCCACAATTGATGCCAGAAAATATTCAGCCTCACTCGCCATGCCTGATGGCAGGGGATCGCCAAAAGATACTTTGGGCATGGGATGAAAACCTTGCGAATATTCAAATCGAAAACCTGCCCTGCGAAATGCACGAATAATGATGGTAACTAATTCCAGATGACCTAAAAATCGGGCGTTCAATCGTTTTGTATAGGTAAACAAAATTTTTTGAAACGTGTTTTTATGTATCGGTTTTATCTTTGGAAATTCATTTGTTTGAATTTTCTCGTTTGTCACTGGCTTAATTTTTTCAAAATCACAACATCCGCAAAGGTTGCACGTCTCTGTTCTACAATCTCCAGTCTGCGCTTCATTTATGGCTTTTTGCCATTCATCCAATAAAAATGAGCGTTTGATACGAACATCAATATGATCCCAGGGCAATGCACTATCAAAAGAACGTCTGTCAAGATATTGATCCTGAGAAATGCCGACTCGTTCAAATGCCTTTTGCCATAAATCAAATTGAAATCTATCGCTCCAACCATCAAAAAGACATCCCAATTGATAGGCTTTCACCAGAACCGCGCTTAATTGTCTATCCCCCCGAGACCAAATACCTTCCATAAAGCTTACCCTGGGATCTTGCCATTTAAAACGAATCCCTTTCACATTGAACTGCTCTTTTAAATATGTAATGGTTTTCTGGGATTCATCTAAAGAAATTTGCTTGCACCATTGAAATGGCGTATGGGGCTTGGGAATAAACGTTGAAACGCTGACATTCAAATGTGCTTTTTTGGAATATTGTCGGATTAAAAAGCGAAGTCGTTTGACCAGATCAATCATTGCTTCAATATCATCAGGTGTTTCAGAGGGAAGGCCAATCATAAAATACAGCTTAATCAGTTGCCATCCCATTTCAAAAGCTGATGAAACAGTCTTGATAATTTGTTCTTCTGTAATATTTTTGTTAATGACTTTTCTAAGTCGATTGCTGCCAGCTTCTGGTGCAATGGTAAATCCTGTTTTGCGAACCTTTTTTATCAAGGCCATCAATTCTGGGGTAAGCGTACCGGCTCTTAGTGATGGCAGCGACACAGCAATTCTTTCTTGATGGCAATAGGCCATCATTTGGGACATCAACGTATTGATATGAGAATAATCACCAGAACTGAGAGACAATAAAGAAATTTCATCATAACCGGTTGATGCCAGTGCAGTTGATGCCAATTGCAGAAGATTATGCACTGAACGTTCACGAACCGGTCGATATATCATGCCTGCCTGGCAAAAACGACACCCACGTGTGCATCCTCTTGCGATTTCCAGGCTATACCGATCATGAACAGGCTTCCCTACAGCAACAACAGGATGGTCAGGAAAAGGAACGTTGTCAAGATTGGAAGCAATCGCACGACGAACATACTTTTGTGAACGATCACCAGGTTTTTGATTATCGTTTTGCGCTTTTGATTGTAGGCAATCAAAAAATTGGGGAATGTAAACACCTTCCAGTTTGGCCCATTCAGACAAAATTTTTTGCCGATCTTGATTGTGACAATCCAGCCATGTTTCAATCAGTTGAATAATAACCTGCTCGCCATCACCAATAACAATGGCATCAAAAAAGTCCGAAACTGGCTCAGGGTTACACATGCATGGCCCGCCGGCTATTATTAATGGAAATGAATTATCTCGCTCTGATGAATAAAATGGGATATTGCTCAAATCAAGAATGCTTAAAATGTTGGTGTAGTTTAACTCGTAAAGCAAACTGAAACCAATGATATCAAATTGAACAAGAGGTGTATGCGTTTCAAGCGCTGACAATGGTATGCCTTGATCTTTTAAATATCCAGCCATATCAGGTGCAGGCGCGAACACTCGTTCAGCAAGGGCTTTGGGGTGTTGATTGATTATATTGTAAAGCACCTGAATCCCCATATGAGATGTACCTATTTCGTACATATCTGGAAAAGCCAGGGCAATGCGGCAAGGCGTTTTTTGATGATCTTTCTCAATGATGTTCGCTTCAGCACCGATATATCGGGCGGGCTTTTCAACATGAGGCAGAATGTTTTGAATATTTTTCACAATGCTCCAAATATGAACAGGTATACCAGGGTTATGAGTAAATTACATTGTAACTTAATGGCGGATATTTCCATACATCCGGACATGGTAAAAGAAACTGGGAATCAACAGTAATCCAGAATACATCAGGATTAAGCTCTCTGGGGCGGCCATCTTCCGGTGGATATGAATGGACAGTGGGGGCATAAATTGTTTGAAAAATACCCACACCACTTTTTCCATACCGATCAATCAGATAATTTTTTGAAAAGGAACGTCTGGAAATATTGTTTACTTCGCAAAGCTGATTGATATCATCATCAGACAACTCCATAAGTATTGTTTTGGATACCGCACCATGAGAGAGTTTAAACAAACATCTCGATTCACTGCTGCCTGCATAGATTGTGGATAAATAATCCAGACGTTTAAAATATTGTGCAGAAACAATTGCTGCAGTTCGTCTACCACCTGCCATAAAGGGTAAGCCATAGAATTCAAAGAATTTTTTTTGTATATCTTCAGCGTAGCGATCACCTTTTTCATATAATTCTTTAGAAATGTAACGCAAATCTCTGGCAAGTTCTTCAGCAGCATCGGCTATGGGCCAATCCACACGCACATGAAAATAGGTTAAACAGTATCGGCTCTTATTCTTTAAAGTTGGATCCTGTTCAATCAAAAGTGCATAGTCCACTGGAAGTAACATTGATAAAAAATCAAAAAAATTGGGGGAATCCATGAATTTTAATGTGCGATCAAAATTACTGGATATGGGAATATTTTTGCTGTGAATCAGATTCTTTTTATTGACCTTGTTATCATTAAAGAATCGAATGTATTTTTTATGCGCTGTCGGTATTGAATCTTCGAGAAAAATAACTAAACAGGAATTGTGCAATTGATATTCAACATCAGGGATACGCGCACGTGGTTTTAGCTCTCTTTTTTCAACAAATGGATAATCAAGCTGGTTATTCCTAAATTCAAAATAAGACTCTACCAGTGTATATTCTATTAGCTCAGTATGTAAAACATCACACAAAATTGTATAAAGAGATCGTCTGAGCCGATTTTCCATGCTCAACGATTCATGTTTTAAGCAAAGCGTCACTATCTTATCCTTAATTTATCTTGATCGTACAAAAAAATTAGGTCGTGTAGAGACGCAGTATGCTACGTCTCTACAGTACAATTACCTCAAAACGCACAATATCAATAAATGGGGACGTTATTTTCCAAGCATTCCTTATCATTTTTTATCAACTAATGATTGAGCGCAGCCACAGCCGGAAGCGTTTTTCCTTCCATCAACGTGAGAAATGCACCGCCGCCAGTTGATATATAATCAATTTGATCGGCTTTTCCTGCATGATGCAGTGCAGCATCTGTATCCCCCCCGCCAACAATTGTTAAGGCAGAAGAATTTGCAACACAATGAATCATGGATTGTGTGCCATTTCTAAAAGGCTCCATTTCAAAAACCCCCATTGGACCATTCCAGATAATTGTTTGCGAATTCTGAATAGCTTCAGCATATAGAAGGCTCGTTGCAGGGCCAATATCTCCAATCATTTGACCATGAGGTATTTCTTTAACTGGTACAGTGTTTGTCATGGCATCAGGTTGAATCCCCGATGCCACGATTGCGTCAATTGGAAGATAGACATTGATATTATTCAGTACCGAATGTTTTAACAACGAATGGGCATCCCACAGGAGGTCATCTTCAACAAGTGATTTTCCAACATTACAATCCAGACATTTCAGAAAAGTATTGGCCATCGCACCACCAATAATGATTTTATCCACATGGTTAATCATATTCTTTAGTGCAGCCAGCTTACTGGAAACTTTTGCGCCGCCAATAATAGCAGTCAGAGGACGTGCAGGATTGTTCATGGCTTTTTCAAAATAGTTCAACTCTTTTTGAAGCAAGAAACCTGCTGCTTTGTGTGATACATGATTGTTAATGGCTTCAACAGATGCATGTGCGCGATGAGACACCGCAAAAGCATCGTTGATATAAACATCACACAATGATGCCAATGCTTTTGCAAACGCATCGTCATTTTGTTTTTCTTCAGCATGAAAGCGAAGATTTTCAAGCAACAAGATATCACCTGATGCCATTTTTCCAGCAGCAGCCTGAACTTCTGATCCAATACAATCGGGCGCTATCTGAACAGGTTTGTTTAGCAGCTTTGATAACTGATTGGCCACTGGTGCAAGACTGAATTTTGCATCAGGCCCATCTTTGGGACGTCCCAAGTGAGAGGCCAAAATTACTTTTGCATTGTTTTCCAGGGCATAAGAAATTGTCTTCAATGCACCTTTGATGCGAGAGTCATCAGTTATAGTTTTGTTTTCATCCATTGGGACATTAAAGTCTACCCGGATGAGTACGCATTTATTATCTAATGGTATCTCTTGTATGTTTTTCATTGTTGGTTTCCTTTTTGATTAAATTCGCTTTTCCTGATACATAATGTTCCTCCATTTGAATAAAGTCAAGACATTTTATTTTCTGCTACATACATTAACTTGAATTTGAAGGTCAATCAACAAGAATTACTGTTTGAATATAATCAATTCTTTTAATTTTCGTTTTTCATCAGCAGGGTAACCAATAATTGGAAAGGGCTGTGAACTCAAATAGTTTCGGTAGGATTTCCATTGATTTTCTTTGATATATTCAACATTAAAAATACGTTTGTTTGCCTGATGAAACAGTTTAAGACATTCCACTCGAAAAGCCTTATCTTCAATGCTCCAATAGTTAAAAAAAAGACTTTCAACGCCAATGGCATCAATGGCTTTCAAATATTTTTGTCTGGCAGTTTCAGAGGCATCCCAAACAATACCCAATGCATTTTGTGGACATATGGTAAAATGGTTTTTTCCTTGAGCCTTAACATAAGAACGAATATTGCACACAAGATCAGACATCTGATTGGCACATTCTTGCAAAGGATAGCCATTTTGTGACCAATAATAATATGAATCAATAATGTCCAGATAGACACCATCGAAACCAGCGGAAATAATTCTATTCAAGTATGGCCGCAAAGCAAGTTTCCACCATTGGTTATCCCAATATTTTACCTTGAAATTACCCGGCCAGTCTTCATTTTCCTGGCCCAGAAAAGGGGGTTTGCCAGCTTTCCAATCATGTTTCCAGTAAAAACGATAGGATTCTGCCTCACCAATTGAAAAATAACATAATACATGTTTGTTTGCGCTGTGCAATTTATCCAGTTGATCTGATGTAAATGCTTTTGAATCAGTACCATCATAAGAATAATCCATTACAATAAGATCATAGTGGCTATGATAAATAATATCAATATTTGGTGCCTGAAGCCAATAGCCCCAGGATTTCACTTGAGGCAATGTCATCTGTGCAAACATAGTGTTGGCCAATAATCCAACAAGTATTGATGTATACTGAAATATCCTAACCATGGAGTTATTCCAGAAAGATTTAAGTTCTTGAAAAAATGCAAATGCAACGATTCCAAGAACTTTAATAATCATTTATTTTGAGCGGCTTTTTGAGATACAATTTTTTTCTTTTTTGTGGAGCCTGGTTTTGCGCGAAGGATGTGCGTATTGACAACCAGGGAAGACAGGTCTTCAGTGGGTTTAATATCAATTTTTAAAGATTCACGATCAATTTCAAAATATTTGGAGATAACTGTCAGTATATCCTGGTGAAGAGACTGAAGCATTGTGTCCGATACTTCCAATTTATCGTAAATAATTGCAAATTGAAGTCTTTTTTTAGCAATGCCGCCACTTGTACTTTTCTTACGTTTTCGTCTTTCTTTGAATTTTTCAATAAAATTGAATTTCATTTAAGCCCCCTTTCTGCCCATTCCGATTCTACGTGCAATTTTTTTCCAGATACCACGACCTGACCTGGGAATTTCAATAGGTAAATCAACTTCACCATTCATTCGTTTTGCGATACGTTGAAAGGCCTCTCCAGCAGGAGAATTTTTCTGTAAAACTGCTGGTACACCAGTATTGGTTGATACAACAACATTTTCATCCAGAGGAACCAATCCGATTAGTTCAATAGACAAAACCTCCACAACATCATCATGACTGAGCATATCGCCGCGCTCAACCATTTGTGGCACAATACGATTCAAAACAAGCTTGGGTGTAATGGATCTTGCATATAGCAAGCCAATAATACGATCCGCATCACGCACGGCAGAAACTTCGGGTGTGCATATAACAAGTGCTTCATCCGCTGCGGCAACCGCATTTTGAAACCCCTTTTCAATACCAGCTGGACAGTCAATAATGATATAATCGTATTGTTTTCTAAGTTCACCACAAAGCTTGATCATGCCATCAGCTTCAAGCACATCTTTATTGTCACTTTGTGAAGCAGGAATCAAGAATAAATCTTTGATACGTCTATCCTTAATTGCAGCTTGCTTGACATCACAAACACCATTGACAGCATCGACAACTGTGAATACGATTCTGTTTTCAAGCCCCATAACGACATCAAGATTGCGTAAACCGATATCCATGTCCACCACAACAACGCGATTTCCCTCAAGTGCCAATGCGGCACCAATGCTGGCTGTGGCTGTAGTTTTTCCTACTCCTCCCTTGCCAGAAGTTATTACGATAACCTTTCCTTCCAAAATCTACCTCATTTGTTTATATTTTGTTACAACCACTTATCAATTAATTCAATTCAGTGGTCGATATTATAGTCCTATTACCTGGCCTGTGGCCAGTGCAATTTAGCAAAAGGATTGGATTGCATATATTCCTCAACAACAATATTGCCATCCTCAATTCTGGCAAATTCCGCAGTTTGTGGTGCATCTGTATCAATGCCAACAGCAACATTCATACCAATCTGAACCTGTGTGGGTTTAAAATCTAATGCCAGAATGATTGCATCATGATTGTCTGGTTGTCCAGCAACTGCTTTTCCTTTAAGACTTCCCAAAACAATGATATCACCACCTGCCATAGCTTCACCACCAGGGTTGACATCGCCCAAAACAACAAGATGACGTCTGGCTTTGATTCGCTGCCCGGATCGGATCCGACCTGCAATCATCAGAACATCACTTCGCCTGGATTTCAAGCTTCTATTCCAATCCTGTGATTTTCCATTATTGTCTGTCTTCTTTTTAATTTGCTTTTTATCATTTTCCAATACTGATGCCACATTGTAATTTTCTTTTAAGAATTTGCGCAATTCAACAACCAGGCTGTCGAAATTACCATCAGCCTCCAAATCCAAAATAACTTTAGATTGAATGGTCAGGTGCCCTAGTTTTTTAAATACAGTGGTTAATTCATTTTTTAACGTTTCAATGGATTGTGTGGGATCAATGGATACCCATAAGCTATCTCCTACACCTTTTAATCGAACCGGTCGTTTTTAATCTTTCATAA
>Ga0272440_1002913_pt1 | contig 13084 bp, 21 predicted proteins | sample SSMMMBAug17_FD_192440 | JGI IMG/M metagenome (GOLD analysis project Ga0272440, IMG submission 192440) | Marine sediment archaeal communities from Little Sippewissett salt marsh, Falmouth, MA, United States - SSM-MMB-Aug17 | ecosystem: Environmental > Aquatic > Marine > Wetlands > Sediment ...
CTTGGTCTGCGTTAATATCAACGGCAAAAGTTAAATCACTTGTATCTCCAATATCGTTTGTTGTTTGTTCGTTATATTCAACTGTGTCGCCAGTTGCTTCCCAAACGCCCATAATAATACCTGTGCGTAAGTTTGTTCCTTTTTTAACTACATAATGCCAATGACAAGCGTCCGCATCAGTATCTGCGAAAGTGTCAACGGTTTCTGTTCCTGTGTCAATATCAGTATTTTCTGCACTATCTAAACCACCCGATGCGTCTGCCCATTCGGGAGCAGTTGCCCCTGCATTCATTGTTAGGACTTGTTCGGCTGTTCCTTTTGCGAGTCTTGTTAAAGCACCGCCTGAACGGTAATAAACATCACCGTCTGCGTCTGAACCTAATTCAATTCCAGCGTCTTTTAATTTAAGCCCATCAATTGTGACTCCTGTGTCTGCGGTGGACTCGCTAATTGTGTCAATGCTTTGAGCATTTGCCCCAAAGTCGTTGGCTTGATTTTGGTAAGCAACATTTGTGAGCGTTCCAGCGGTGTTAATTGAGGCGTTGTTTATCTTAAATTCTTTTCCTGTTGGAATGTTTAAGTGTTCACTTGAAGTAAAATTGTCGTTTGCATTGTCCCAAATAATCGTTTTGTCGGTTGTTCCTTTAAGTGTAATTCCTCCACCGTCTGCAGTTGTGTCAGTTGGAGTATCTACGCTCCCCAATTCAATATTTTTATCGTCAACTGTTAATGTTGTTGAATTGATTGTGGTTGTTGTTCCGCTCACTGTTAAATCTCCTGGGACAGTTAAATTCCCGTCTTTTAAAGTGATTGTTTCAATTTGAACGCCGTTATCGATGGTAACTTCGGTGATTGTATCCGCTACCATTGTTTTTGTGTAAATCTCCCAGTCAGTCGGATTTGTATCGGGTTGAGAATTGCTGTTAGCAGAAAGTGATTTATAGATTACTCCATTATAATTAACTAAATCACCCGCTGCATATGTATCGCCACTATCCCAAGAACCCATTTTTGTTCCGCTTACTCCAACTGCTGAGATAGTTCCAAATTCAATTGCAGTTTCTCCTGCATTTACCTTTGCGTATTTACCAGCTGAGCCAGTAAAGTTTGCTGGGGTGTCTGATAATTCTGTGAACTGGTCTTTTGTCTCTACTGCTGTTGAAATTGCATCGTCAGTGTATTTTTTATTTGGAATATCATCGTCATCAGTTACAAGGGTTTCATAATTTGCAATTCCAGCTACTGAATGAGCGGCGGCGCTATTTACTCTTATACCTTCTACGCCTCCAGCAATTAACGACAATTGATTCGCTCCTGCCAATCCAATTCCTGTATCTGAATCATTTAAAAATCTATATGCTGGAGATGTGCCAGTTGCTGCAGATCTGCTTAGGTAGAAAGATCCGTTTGTACCAGAATAAATTCCTCCAAGATCAAATACATAAGAATTAGTACCTAGTACACTCAATCTTAATTGATCATCTCCTGACTCAAAAAAGCCTGTGTCTCCATCTCCAAAAGCCAATGTTGGAGTGTTAGCATCATTACTTGAAGGGAGTATTGTTTGAGTAGCACCAGTTCCCATTATTATGTTACCTTTTGTCGCATCTGATGTTGGAGATAATGTTAAATTATCGCTTGCATCTGTTCCACCAACTATTGTCTGACCTCCGCTTCTACCTGCAAGTAAAGCGTATTGAGAATGGTCGTCATCGCTTAACCCAGTTAATCCTCCATGATCACTAACAGACGCGTCGTCTACGTAACCTTGCGTTACCGCTTTGTCGTTGTTTAAGGTTCCAGTCGAGACACTGGTTAAGGCTGCTGAAGAAGCGATTTTTATACCATTTGTGAAGTCTTTTTCTCCTCCTACTGTTTCGTTTCCAGTTGTATGAACTACGGCAGTATCTATTGCCTTTTCTGTGTCTAATTCATCAATAGCTGCTTGAACATTTGTTGCGGCGATATTTCCGGCAGGGGTGTTTGGAATATTAGCAGAATTTAACCCTTTTGAAATATCTGATAATGTTGATTTTTTACCAGTTGGAAGTCCTGAAACATCATCAACAACATAAAGTAAATCATCACTTGTTGGAGAAGTATCAGCCGTCAATTGTGTTATTTTTCTATCAGCCATTTTAATTTAAAAAAATTAATAATTACCGTATTCAAGTAAAATTTTATCGCCAGTTTCAAGTAGTAAAAAATCTCCAAAACCAGTTTCTAAAAGTAATTTATCGTTTATTGGCGGAGTTCCACCAGATGATGATGAAACATATTTAAGTGCCAATGATAAATTCATTGATTGTTGCATAATTAAAAAATTGCCACAATATCAGTAGCACTTGTCCCAGTTGAAAGGACTTTTTTTGTTTCAATTGGATAAATTGACCCACCAGCCATTCCGGCAAAAATAACATTTTCACCAGTTGCTGGACATTCAACGACAATATTACCGTCTGCTCCAACATAGAGAGCACGAGTAATTGATTTTAAATTTGTTGAGTCATTTGGGGTGACTGCTACATAATCGTAAGCACCCTCTATATTTATTTTTCTCGGATTATTAATTGTATTAACCATTGTTTTTTAAAAAAATTAAGAAAGTTTTTCGATTAAAGTATCGCGTTTCATTAACGCAAAACCTTTAATTCCTTTTTCTTTTGCTATTTCTCTCAATTCTTCTTCGGTTTTATCTTCCAAAGAATTTTTAACTACTTTCGTTTCAACGAAAAGTTTTCCCTCTCCCCTCTCTATCATTTCTTGCGCCCTTGCTTCGGAAACGCTTGAAATAATTCCAAAATTGTTAATGATTTTCATTTTATTTAAAAAAATTATGGTAACCCCCAGTGGGGGCTACACATAAGTCTTTTAGCCTTTGATAGATAATTTAAGTAATCGTTGAGCACCGTCTTCGAAAGTTTTAGTTCCCCAAAGAGCGTGTGCTAAATAAGTGCTTCCCAAGTTGTTTGTTGCTTTGTTAATTTGAACATGTGGTTCCATTTGAGCGACCATATCAATTGCTCCGTATTGTCCAACCATACAACTTAAAGTTTGGTCTCCAAATACTCCGTTTGCAGTAGTAGCAAAATTTACGGAAGTTAGGAGACGACCATAAGAAGTGATAGTTACAACGCCAGCAGAAGATGTTGCGGCAATTCCTAATCGTTTAATTCGGTCTCGAACAGTTGGTGAAGGTTCAACATATTTTGTTCCTGCACCAGCCGCACCATTAATTGCGGCTACCAAGTTTGCGGCAGTTTGAGTTTCGGAAACTTCTGAAAGAACATTTCCAGCTGTTGTTCCCAAAGTAGTTTGGAAAGGGAAAGTAATTCCAGTTGTCAAAGTTATGGTATCACCAGCAGCAGGGATTGCATTTGCAATTGTAAAATCAACAGTTGAAGGCAATTTATTTGAAGAATAAACATCCATTCCTGCGAACATACTTCCAACAAAACCGTTTTTGAAATAAGAGTCTGCCAAATTGTATCCTTGTGCAATTCCACGAATAGCAATTTGGTCAATTAAGTAAGGGTCAATTACGGCATACATTCCTACTTCCTCGTCAGTGTTTGACAAGATTTTTGAACGAGCGCGACCAAAGATAGCTTCTACTTCTGCTGTTGTTCCAACTGTAATTGGAGAACCAGAAGTTCCACCTAAATCACCAGCGTCAACACTTAAAGCAGCGTTTGAAACTTCATCTAAAAAGTCTTTGTCCATCAAATCAATTAATGTTTCAGAAAGTCGTTTAGCAAAAAGAACTTCTGCGTTTGCAGTTTGAAGTTGTTTATTTTCTACTGGGTCGACTTTGATTGAAACTGCTTTTGATTGGTCAATGCTTAAATTAGAAGCGGTTACTGTCCAATCTTTGGCAGTTACATCAGTATTTGCAGTGTAATCTGATGCGTATCCAAAGAAATCATTCCGGTAAGGTCGATTTACGGAAGTGCCTTTTACCAAAGTATTGTTTTCAGCGAAAGAGGCAAGTTTTCGGAAAACAGGGCGAGCAGTAAGAAACTTTTGAATAGATTTTGAAATCTTGGTTTCGCTGCCGCCAGTTGTTGTATTAGCCATTTTATAAAAAGAAAAATTTTAAAAAATTTCCCCTTTTATATTTATTTTATGTATTGCATTAATTCCTCTGCTGATAATTTATCAATGTTTTCAGCCGTCAATTCTTTTGGCAATCCTCTTTGAGTAGATTTACCACTTGAAGGAGGTGTTGCAAGTCCTGACGCTTTTGATTTCATTGATAATTCCTCAATATTAAAATCTGATGCAATTTCTGCAAGGGCAAGTTTAGTTGATTTTGCCTTGCTAATACCTGCGTCGGTTAATTCTTTTAGATTTGCTATGAATTGGTCGCCAAATTCTTTTTCGAATTCTTTTTTGGTGTATCCGATTTTCTCGACAAACTCATTAAGAGTTTGTTTAGCAGAAACGGACTCAGCCTCCTTTTCCTTCTTCAAAGAAATTGCTTTCAATTCCTGCATTTCTTTTTTTAGATTTTCGATTTCCTTTTTGGTGAAATCATCTTCGATTGGATCTTTTTTTGTAGTTCCGGTAATTGCTTCAAGTCGACCTTTGATTTCTTTCAAAGCCCACTTTTGCGCCGGATTCTACTCAATCTTTTCGAGAGATAAATCACCTTTGACTACCTTGGTTAATAAACTTTCAACAAGTTTTGACCGGTTGTCATCAAGGGCATCGTCAATCTTTGAGGGTTCTTCACTTTCGGTTTCTTCCTCTTGCGCAGGTTGCTCATCGTTATCGATGTTATCCTGCTCATCCTCTTTGAGGATGTCATTCAACTCATCTACTGATGTCATTTTTTTAAAAAAAAATATAAAAGAGCGTGGACAAAATGTCCTGCATGCGCAAAAGAACCGCTAAGAACTTTTGCGCGCACAGCGCACTTTGTCATTTTTAGCGGTTTTTAATAATTTTTAAAGAACTTTCATAAAAATATTATTGTTTTTATTTTTAATGTCAAACTTTTTTTTCTAATTTTTCTTTTAACTCCATTTCTTGAAAACATTGCTTAAAAAAGCCGACAATAATATCAGCCCCAAAACGAATATCTTTATTTTCGTGATTTCTAAAAATTTCAAATAAAACTATTTCCAACGCTTCCTGATTTCTTTTATCTTTCCAAAAAGTAGAAAATCTTGCAACTCCTTCATCGCCGATTTTTTTTTCGCAACTCATTTTAAAAACATTTCTAAAAGCAACAAGTTTTTTAACTGTTTCAACTGAAAATCGTTTTGAAGATAATTTGCCAATCAATTTTTTAAATAATTTTTTCATAATCTTGGTAAAATTTCTCCACCAGAGCCATTTTGTATTTGTGGGGTTTCTGGGGCTTGTCCCTCTTGCATTTGTGGTTGTGCTTCTTCTAAATCAATTCCAATCCCTTTGTTGTAAAGCCATTTTTGCAATACTTTTCCGTAAGCCTGACTTCCTATGGTTGCTTGCATTGCTTGTTGAAGTTTTACATCTTGGATAACAGAAGACTCAACAACTCCGCTCATCTAATCGAGTTCAACTACATAACGATATTCGTTTAAAAAATCAACTACTCTTCCGCGGGTTACATTCATTAAGAAGTTTTCTTCGATTTCGTCTTTTGGCTCAATCATTGAAGTATCGATTGGTGTTTTGTCGTTTTTGCTGATAAATTTTCTAAAATGTTCAATTGTTAGTTCAATTAAGAATTTGTATTCCGGAGCAAAGCGTCGTGATATTTCTCGAACGAGAGTGTTCGCGTTTTCTTGCTCGCTCATAATTGCTGTTGCTGTTTTGCTTGCTTGTGTTTGTGTTTCGGACGGGGCAACTCCAAACTCAACAATGTCTCGCATTATTAAGTTTTCAACAATTTGCCCAACATCTGAAATTTGTCCTCCGGAAAGTGTTTGGACTTTACCGAGTGCGTATTGTCCGTTTTCGTCTGGTTCGTCGTAAATTACAGCGTGGCGACCTTCTGCGGCTGACATTTCTGCTTGCATTAAGTATCCTTGAAAATCTCCTGCTCCGCCCGGTTTTCCTTGATAAATTTGAATTGGGTCGACTTGTTTTAAAACTCCTGAAATTGTTTTGTTTTTTAAAATATTATCTACAAAGTGAGGTTGGCAAATATAGTGTCCAACTCCGTAAGAATAATATCCTTCGTTTGAAATCATTCCTTTAAGATTTACGACTGGAATGTAAAGTTCGCCGTTTTCTTTTTTGTAAGGAAAGTTTTTTTCTCCTTCGAATTTTTCAATTATTGTCGCTTGATTTCCAACAATTTTTACGACTGTTTTCATATCAAGGTCAATGTAAATCATCATTTGCCCGTGCCTGTCTTGCTCGGTATTATTTTCTTCTGCTTTTTCGTTTAGTTCGAGTTCGTCTTTTTCGAGTGGTAAATCTCCCCACGACGCTTTTTTTGCTATTTTTTGCCATTTCGGGTCGAGTGTTGGAATTACTGTTTCAACAAAAGTGTCGTAATCCTCAAAGTCAAAAAGAAGTGCAATTTGACGAACATCTTGACCTGTTGCCGAACCTCGCATTTGTCTTGCTCCTTTCGGTAAAATTACTTTGTCGGACTCAATTACTTGATAAGAAATTGGCAATTTATCTTTTTTACCAACAAGAATAAAAGCGTCTCCATAAAGTGTGAGTTTTTGATAAGCAGAGTCGTCTGATTGTTTTATTGCTTTTGAAAATCCTGCTTCCATCATTACATCTTCCAACGCACTTTTTGCAATTTGCGAAAATAATTCGAGTTTTCTTTTTTCAATTCCTGTTCCAATAAATTTTATTGAGTAGCCTAAAAAGTCGAGCCGTTCAAAAACTTTCTTACAAATGTTCGCAGTTAATGTTGAATTGCAAAATTTCATTCCTTTTTGCTTTTCAACTGAAAATCCGCTTTCGTAATTGTCTTTTATCGTTTCAAATTCGTCTTTTTTTATGTCGTAAGTTTCTTGCCATTGTCTAACTAAATCTAACGCTCGAATAACTGCCTTGTCTTCAATATCACCATTTACAACATCAATCGGCAAATCGTGAATGTATTTATCTGTTTTCATTTATTCATTTAATTGATTTAAAAATAATTTAATTTAGAAAAAAAGCAAACTTTTTTCTTGACTTTTATTTTTTTATTTGGTAAATTTGTTTGTGGATTAAGTAAAGGTAATGTCGTAGCCTTCTTCTGTGGGGTGAAAGCAAAAATGACGAGACAGTACATTTCCTTTGTTTAATCCCATTCACTCCACAGAAGAGGGCTTTTTTTAGCCCTAAGCGAGACTACTGCGAAAGCAATGAACTCGGAGCGAGACGCTTAAAAAAGATTTCAAAGATTATTCTATAAAAAACAAATCCTGAATTGACAGGTAGGGCGCTTTTAGCGTTGGTTGCAACACCGGGGTGAAACTCATCAACTCATTATACGAAATGAAGTTTTACTTTTCCTATTCGCAAAATTTAAAAATTTTTTTTTATTTTTTGGGGGTAGGGGGGTAAAATCTTTCAATCTATTACCGAAATGAAACTAACTTAGTAAGTTGTCTGACAATTTTCTCCTCTTTTTCTTTTCTGATTTTTAAACTTTTCTCAAATCCATTCTCTATTTTTGTAAAATCACCTCTTAGGGCGATAAAATGTTGGTCTGACAAATCTGACAAAATTGCATGAAGAAATTCATGTGTTGCAATTTCTTCGATTTTATCTTCTGCAATTTCGTCAATTATTGATTTGTTTAAATTGATAAATATTTTGTCATCACCAACTGAATGACAACAATTTGCATAACTCATATATTGCTCACCGTCTTTTATTTTACTATCAATGTGTTCGAGTGAGCATATTATTTCTTTTTGAAAACCTGTTTTCTTTTTTAGTGATTTTATTTTATCCTCAAATAATTTGAATTTATCTTGCATTTTAATTTAAAAAAGAAACTGGACTAATTTGTTTTCTTTTTTCTTCGAGGACTCTTAAATCGTATTCTGAGAATTTGGATTTTGTTTTTTTCCTTGCTGAAATTGCCATATAGCGAAACTAATCTGCATCGTGGCTTGTCCAATCGTGTAGTGGATTTTGTCGAAATGTATTATGTTTTTCGTCGAAGTCTCTCCTGTATTGTGAAAGGCTTTCAATTAAATTTGCGCATTTTTCTTTGTCGAACCAAATATTTTTAAAAATGTTTCTCGCTTGATTTATACCTTCTAAAACTGAAAGTTGTGCTGTTTTTGTTGCCTCAATCCCATATTGTCTTGCAACATCAACCGTGCTTTTACCATCACTCATTCTTTTTGCGAAAGCGTCGTGAGGGAAATAATGTTTTCCGTATCTGTATCCTTTGTCTTTTAAAATTCCTGCATAATCTGCAACAGTCATTCCATTTGCTGAATAGTGGTCAATTATTCTTATCTCTTGCCCGATTTCTTGCCAAAATATTATTGAAGTGTCATCACTCCAACCAATATCCCAAGCGGTGTGAACTTCGAGATTATTGTCGTATTTAACTGTGCAAATTCTATTTTCTTCTCGCGCTTCTTGTATTTCTTTTGTGTAAAATGCTCCTTTGATTGACGCTTCCCAACTACACTCAAATTCTTGTTGAAATTCTTCGTTTGTCATTAAATCTTGCGATTGTTTTAGTTGTTCTTGCGTTAAATGATTTGTTTCTGATGATTTGCGAACTACGCAATACCAATCTGGATTATTCTCTCCTTTTTTAAAAATTTCGTAAAAATGATTTTTACCTTTCGGAGTTCCGAGGAAAACTGCAAATCCACCTCTATCTGCAAGTGCTGGGTTAATTACTTCGGGGAAAAGTGAGGGTTTAATTTGTGCGTATTCATCCATTACAACTCCGTCGAGGTAAATTCCACGAATTGCGTCGGGGTTATCTGCTCCGAGTAGTTGAATTCTCGCTCCATTTGGGAGGTCTGCTCGGAGTTCCTATTCGTTGAATTTTGTGTTTGGGATTGGTGAGGCATATTTTTTTATGTAGTCCCAAGCAATCTACTTTGCTTGTTTGTATGTTGGTGCGATGTAGGCGAAGCGAGGATTTTCTTTTTGGCAAATTACTGCTTGTTTTATCAATTCGTTAATCATCATTACTGTTTTACCGAAACGACGATGACAAACTAAAACATTCCAACGTTTAATATTATCGTGGAAATGTTTTTGCAATTCCCGAGGTTTGTAGGGAATTATTATTTTTGACATTACATTTCCCAAGAAATTGTATTTTCTTTTGCGCCACCTTTTTCGTCCGTTGCGTCTCCACGGAAAAGTGTGTATCTTTTGACTGCTGTTTCTTCCCAACGGTTAATATCGCAATTGTTTATTTTATCTTTTTCTTCGTAAAGTCTGCGTTCTTTTTCGGACTGAATTAATTGCATCAATTCGAAGTCTTTATCCGTTAAATGCACGATTCTATCGTCCTTTACCCCACTTCGCCCCACTTCTTTCTTTGCTCTATTTACTGCGCTTTTACTTACTCCTGTTTCTTTTGCTAATTCTCTTTCTGTTGCAAGAGGATTTTTTGCAAGTTCTGCCGCTACTTTATCTACATTTCTTTTTTTATCTGCTCTTTTGGTCATTTTTTTTTAAAATATTCTTTCTTCTTTCTTGTGATTTATGTTCTTTTTCTATTTCTCCAATTTTATCTTTTTTAACTACATTATAAAAATCAATAGAAGATATTAAAACTTTAAACCATAAAATTATTGTCTTATCATTGATTTTATCTAAATCATTTTCTAATTCATTTTCTTTTGCAAATGCTATTGGAACGCATTTGTCTTTTGCTATCATTAAAATTGAATATCCTTCTTCATTTGGGTTTGTTTTTGCTTGTGCTTTTTTATTTCTAAACTCAATTTTCATCTCAACTGGTTCTTTGAGGTATTTTTTTGAGAAATCTTTGTAGAGATTTTTTAGTCTTTCTTCCATTTTTTGAAATTCTTTAATTTCTTTCATCTTCTTTAAAATTTATTTGTAGCAATTGGCTTCCATTCCCCTGACATATTCACTATTCCTCTTACTTCTTTCCCGTCTATTTTTCTTGTTGGCAAAAAACTTTCAAATCTTGTAAGTCTTAATTCATCTTCTATTTCTTCTTGCTTATCGAGTAAAATTTCAACGAGTATTTTTAAATCTCTTTTTAAGATTTTTAATTTCTTAAACTCATCGTCTACCCATACTCTTTTAATTAGTTCTTTTTTCATCTTCTTTTAAAATATTTAATGTTCCACCTACAATAATTTTTTCAACATCTTTTTTACTTAGATGTTTTTTTGCTATTTTTGCAAATCTTTTTGCTGATGAAAAGAATTGTAGCGAAGTAAATCTGTGTTTTTTATTTTGAAAATAAAAAATTGAAATATCATCTGCTTTTGTTTCTGAAAATTTGTAATTATTTTCTTTTGCAAAGTTTTTAGCCGTTTTTGTTATTAAATTTTTAGTCATTTTATTAAAAAAAATTAAAATTTAAAAATATCGTCAACCCCGCTTTTTATTCCATTAGTTAATCCTTTTGCTATTGAAGACATTCCACAAGTTAAAATTGATAATCCTTTCTAATCTTCGCCATTATCACCTTTTAAATCCCGACAAACTTCCCCAACAGCATTAAGTGGAGAAAGAGTGATTTTTGTTATTCCTTTTAATAAATTCATTGCTCAAATTTTATCAAAATTAAAATCTTTGTCAAGTTTTTTTTATTTGACTTTTTACAAATCTTTTGATAAATTGTTTTACGAAAAATGCCAAACGCTTTTAACTTTCTTCGGCTTGCTTTTGAAAAAAAGGAAAGGGCACAAAAAAAGTTTTTGTGGCGTTTGGCGACACCCTTTCCTTTTTTTTGAAAGTAATATGAAAAAATAGTTTTTGATTTACATTGACCAATTAGATATTCTCGATGAACTCACAAATGAGCAAATCGGGGAACTTTTTTTGGCAATAAAAAATTATGCAAAAGGTGAAAAAGTTGAACTTTCACAAATTTTAAAAATTGCATTTATTCCGATAAAAAATCAAATGGATAGAGATTTTGAAAAATACGAAAATATTTGCAAACGCAATGCTGAAAACGGTTTAAAGGGTGGAAGACCAAAGAACCCAAAAGAACCCAAAAAACCCACTGGGTTATTTGGAAACCCAAAGAAACCCAAAAAAGCCCAATATGATACTGATAATGATAATGATATTAAAAAGAAAAAAGAAAAAAAGAAAACTATACCAATACCTGAAAAATTCAAAAACTCTGATAAATTTAAAAAAACTTGGGTTGAGTTTGTCGAACATCGAAAACAAATCAAAAAACCTTTAACCGAATTAGCGGCAAAAAAACAACTAAACCAACTTGCAAAACATTAGGAGTCTGTTGCTATTGGAGTTTTGGAAAAGTAGATAATGAACGGATGGCAAGGTTTATTCTTTCCAGAAAAAGAAGAAAAACCGAAAGTAATGGAAATAAAAACTTTTTAATTTTTTAAAAAAGATGAATGCAGAAAAGGAAGTAATTGCAAATTTGTTAGCATAGGAAGATAAAGACATGATGATTTCTTTGTTGGAAGAAGAAGATTTTAATAACAATAAATCTCTTGCAATTTTTAAACTGATAAAAAAAATGCGTTCCGAAAAAAAACACGTTGATTTGCTAACTCTCGTTGAGGAGATTAGAAGAATTAAAAAATACCCAGTAAATGCAACAGAATTGCACGAATTTTCCGTTTTTTAGTCTTTAACGCCGCTTCCTACTCTAATTAAAATTTTAAAAGAAAATAGAGGCAAAAGAATGCTAAAAAAATTTGCAGAATTAGGAGAACTTACAACAGAAAACTTAGAAAAAGCATTAAAATATATTTCACAAACAGTAGAAAAAGATATTAAAACATCCCCAAGTGATTTCATTGACGAATTTGCAGAGAATCAAGAAGGCAAGAAAGGTTTTCAAACTGGGATTGACTTCTTAGATATAAATACAAGAGGTTTAAAACACGGTCATGTTTTTGTTGTTGGAGGATATTAGAACACGGGTAAAACACAATTTGCACTTCAACTAATAGAGAAATAGTTTAGCACAGCAAAGATTTTATTTATTTCTCTTGAAATGAGTGAGGCTGATTTATTAGCAAGAATGGTGAGGATTAAAAATAATATCGGTAAAGATGGCATGACACAAGTTTTTGACAGTCAAAATTTTAAAATTACAAACAAACTTTTTAGCATTGAAGAAATAGAAAGTTATGTGAGAGAAAATGATTTTGATATTGTTGTTATAGATTATCTTCAACTTATTCGAGTAAAAGGTAGAAGTGAATACGAAAGAACAACAGAAGTTTCAAGAAGAATTGCTGAATTAGCAAAGAAAACTAAAACTTGTATTGTGGCGCTTTCACAAGTTTCAGAGGAATTTAAAAAAGTAGGCAAAATGGAAACGATGGGCTTCAAAGGTTCAGGATAGATAGGAAATGATTGTGATGTTGGTTTAATATTGTGGAGAAGTTTTGAAGACGAACAGAAATAGCCTGATCCAATTGTTCCATTTACTGTTTTTGTTAGAAAAAATAGATTCGGTCAAGCCGGAAAAATTGATTTAAGTTTTAACCGTAAAAATGGGCAAATTTTATTTTAAAAATGAATTACAAAAAAGTTTATCAAGAATATTTCGGTTATTGCGATGATGATGTAGTTTTGTGCGAAATTTGCGGAGCCGCGGCAGTAGATATTCATCACATTTTTTACAAATAGCGTGGAGGACAAAATAAAATAGAAAATTTAATCGGACTTTGTAGATCGTGCCACGACCGCGCTCACTTCAAAAAAATACCTTTTCTTTATCCGCTCGAACTCGAAAAAAGACACGCCGAAGTTATGGAAATGAGAAAAGTTTTTTGATAAAATAAAAATAAAAAAAACTTGACAACATATTTTTTTTACGATAGAATAGTTTATGAACAATGATTAACGAGGAAAAATAACAAGTCCAATTCGTTTCAATCAATTCAAAAAACTTCGTTCTTTTAAATCTCGGTAGTAGTGGCGAAATAGGTAGACGCTTATTGAGTTGGTGCAACAAAGG
>Ga0272440_1002914_pt1 | contig 13076 bp, 6 predicted proteins | sample SSMMMBAug17_FD_192440 | JGI IMG/M metagenome (GOLD analysis project Ga0272440, IMG submission 192440) | Marine sediment archaeal communities from Little Sippewissett salt marsh, Falmouth, MA, United States - SSM-MMB-Aug17 | ecosystem: Environmental > Aquatic > Marine > Wetlands > Sediment ...
AATTTAAAAATCTTTTCTATTGAGCCCAACACTTTTGCCTTTTCAATGGTACGTGTTTTGAAATTCAATAACAACGAGGCTGTTTTCAAACGATCTAAATCGGGATATACTTGCGATTTCGAAATTACACCTGTTAAAAATGATGAGTATTTTGTTACACAGCTTGAAATCAGATTAACAAATAAAAGTAATCAGATTATCAATAACAATAGTAAAACAATCTATAATATTTCATCAAAACAAGTTATTCCTTTAATATTAACTGACAGTTACAGATCCATTGAAACATTTGTCAAATTGAAATGTTGGGTACATTGGCGAGAAAATAATTACGGCGTTCATGTTCTGCATCCTGATGGCTCAAAAGGTCAGGGCGCTGATGGCTTGCAAATGGCAATACCTGTGAAATGCGAAGGTTCGCAGAATATTTTTGGAAATGTTCCTCTGATGGATGGCATGTATCAATTGGGAATGGACATTTTTAAGACAGATGATCAACAAGAGATAAAATCATATTATGAGTGGACGATCATCGGTTTAGTTATTTTATTGATTATCATATTTTTTATCCTAAAAATTATTCAATTGAATAAACGTTCTGTCTTGACTGCTGATGATTATACTGATGACATAATTAAAGAAGAAAAACCAAAAATATTACTGCCGCAAAAAATTCAATTTTCAAAAGAAATTCAGGGCCGGCCCAAAGTACCTTTGGATAAAAAATTTATTGAATTGCCAAACAAACGTGTTAAATTTGGCATATTTAACATTAATACCCGCAATAATGTTAAATTCCATAAACTTTGGATTGAACTCGCTTCATTTGATAAAAATCTGAAAATTGAGTCGCCTCAGAAAATGATAGAAATAGATACCATTTCAGGTTCTAAAAATATTTTGAATGATTTTATTATCGAGACCGACAAATTTAATTACAATGTTATTTTTGATCCTGGACAAATAAAGGATTATCTTGATTTATCTAAAAATACAATTCCCATAAAATTCTTTATAAAAGCCAGATTTAAATCTGACAGTCAGGTTAAACAAATTCAAGAATTTTCTTTTGATATTCAATTCATCAAAGCGAAAGTTACGCCAGTTTTTGATTTTCAACTCAATCCTCTATTTATGAAAGGTTATGAGCATGACAGAAAACAAAATGTTTCCTTCGGTAAATTTACATTTACAAATAAATCTGATTTTCATTATTCACATTCAATGGATTTAAACGTGCGTATTGAATTTGCAACAAAGAAGGGAATTCAGATTAATGATTTACAGTCAAGCAAACACATTCTTTTTTGGGGGGGAAAAAGTCTTGTAGAAGAAAAAAGTCTTGTAGAAGAAAAGGACAGGAAGCCTAATCGGCATAAAGATGGCGACTTTAAAGAAGAAAATGAAGAAAAATTGTTTTCATTTGATATTGAATCTGTATCACCTGCATCATACATTATTAAAAATATCTCCCCCAATATTCAAATAATACTTCCGGCATTTATCAACTTGAATCTGATTGAAAATCCGGTTGGCAGTGCATCATATCTTGCCAGGACAGTCCTGAACTATACAGTTGACAAAAATACCGATATGAAATCAATTGAACGAGATTTTTCTATAAAGCAGGATCCAATAACAACAAAGCTTGATACGCTGAATGGACAGAACAATTCTTTTTGTGCAAATCAAGGATGCACGACAATAGAAAATAATTTACAATGGTTGGAAAAACGTACTGGCGAATACAGATGCTTTTCATTTAAATTTGGAAATCGTGCGATTAGTGGTGAAGGCTCAGTTTATATCAAAAATTTTAATCTTCAATTTGAGTTCAACAAAAATTTAATTATACCCAAAAATCCAGATCAGAGCATTTTTATTGTCAGCAACCAGAACTATGAAGAAAATTTACAACAGGAATATACATTTCCCAACGAAATGAATTCCTATGAAACTCTCAATGTATCTTTTCGCCACGACCGCATTGATGACATTCCTGATGATAAAATATTCATCAATTGTCAAATATCATTTGATTATTTAGAATCAACCGAACAACTGGATGATTCATCCAAATCAAAGGACTCTTTTTCATCTCAAAAAATTGCATATCAGCATGATTTTGAATTTTGTATTGAAAAAAATCTTGGGCCATATTGGCTTGCAGTCGATTTTGGAACATCTGCAATTGTTGCTGCGTTTGATAAAGATGAAGAAGCGGAATTAGGTATGTTGAATCTTCAGCAATCATTGAAAAAAAGAATATTAGCAGCTAATATTAACCCCAATGAATATCGAAAGGAGAGAATACCTGAATTTGGTACACCATTCTTGTCTTCAACAATTGTTTTGCAAAATGGAAACAGAATTAATTGTGAACGTTATCAAGATGATATTGTGCTTCTGTCACCCATTAAATATGAATTAGATCAACGTTTCCAATATCTTATTCCTTACTTAAAAGCCTTGATTGGTATTGAAGAACTTCCGGATGTAAATAACACGTTTAAAGATTTTGCCTATTACAAAGGGGATCCAAAGAATGAAATTGCTTTAAAGTTTCAAAACGAACCAGTCAAAACTGAGAGTATTTTGATCAATGCGTACAAGTCTCTATTTCGTGACTATATTAATCCATGTATTGACAGGCAGGGCGAAGAAAATTCTGATATGAAAATGAATAAAGTTATTTTGACAATGCCAAATACATTTACACCACGCCATTGTGGTTATTTACAAAATCTTTTCAAAGCATACTTTAATCATTTTAAAGAAAGTCATATCAAATTTATCAGTGAGTCTGATGCTGTTGCCTGTTATTATATTGCCAATAGAAATCTATTGAATAAAAATAGAGATCCTATTGAAAGAAAGAAAATATTTGATGACAAAGAATACCTCCTTGTTTACGATATCGGTGCTGGAACACTCGATATTACTTATCTGTGTATTACAAAAGGGAATAATAAAAAATCGACAATATCATTTTTGGGCCGCATCGGTAATCATGTTGCAGGCAATTATCTGGACTTTGCAATTGCAAAGGCTATCTTTGATAAGCATAGCAAATTTTTTCAGTTTAAGGCATTCGGTAAAGCCCAGGTTGAAGATATTGATGCGCAACATCAATTCAAAAATATTATCATGAATCATATAAAACCCATATTATCCAAAGAAGACAAGGTCACATTAAGTCGAAATCAATTCAGTCAAAGTTATTTGGCAAAAGATCTTGAAATTGATTGTAAAGAAATCCTTCGCCATAAAGCTATTCATGATTTTATTGATGAAAACACAAAGGTTATTTTGCAAAACTTTTTTTCACTTTATAATAAATTTGATAATAAAAAACTTGTTAAGGGCGGGTTTCCTGTGGATACAGTTTTATTATCCGGGAGAACAGCTTTATTTTCGCCGCTATTAGAATCGATAAAAAGTGAGTTAAATATATGGTCAGATAATAAGAATATCCATTTTATTCAACCCATTGAAAACAATGATTTAAAAAGTATGGTTGTTAATGGTGCTTTGCAATATGCTCTGTTGTATCATAATCAGTCAGAATCTAATGTTATATTTGAGAATAAATATTTGCAGGCACGGTATGGATTTTTATACAAAGATCCTGAATATCCCGATACCTGGAGATTTAAAGAGCTTCTTAATCCATATACAAAACCAATTGATCAAGATTCTACTGCTTATAATAATGAAATTAGAAATTTCAAATATGATACACATATATATGATGCAAGTGGAGATATAAACAATAATTTACCCAATTATATCAATTTAAGCAGTACAAGAACAGGTTACTTTGTTCAGTCATATTCATCGAATACTGAAAAGGATATGAATGATGGCAATATGAATTACATTATTCGAATGTTTAATTTTCATACGTCTGAGATGGGTGGAAAAAGAAATAAAGTTGAAGTTCGTGTTGTAATAAATGAAAACAATGATATGATTGTTCATGTTGGTGAAATGAAAAATGATCCAACACAGCCTTTTAAAATGGAAATTTCTGAATCGAATACGAGCTTTATTAAAAGTATGTGGCCTTTTTTTGAGTTTGATGTCGAATAATTGTATTCATAGCTTTTTACAAAAATTCGACTTTGAGATTGGAGAAATTAATGAATAGATTTAATATCAATATTGTTATCTTTGTTATTATTTTTACCCTTTTAAACAGCAATGTAATTGCTGATGACAGACCCGGGTTAAGAATTGTCCAAAATGATCAGTTGATTCTGAATACTACATTGAATTTCGGAGAAATTGTTGCAAACTATGGCATAGCCCCCAAAACAGTTATTCTCAGAAATACCAGCTCTGAGATTATTTATATTAAGCATGTTAAGTCTGTTAACGACAATTTTTTGGATTTCAAGTCAACTGGCTTTTTTGCTGAACCTAATGTAACTTTTTCTATCGAACCGAAACAAGATCGAAAATTGACAATCTATTACAGTAACGCTTTAGATAAGGATGAAGTAGACCGACTAGAATTTATTGTCGCATATAGTGATAACTACGATAACGAAATTAAGATTGTAATAAAAGCAAAAATTTTGAAACATATTCACAAAAATAATGAAAATCGAATATATATCAATGATAGAGATCGGCTGGTAGAATCAAAATCAATAAACTATAACTTGCCAATTGGTGAGTCGTTAACAAATGAAATAAAAATACAAAGCTATAGATCTGATGATAACATAATATTGAAAATGACAACTTGTTCAGATAAGTATTTTACACTTCAATCACAAATTCAAAATGATTATTATTACAATATGCCGCTATCATTTCATGCAATTGACAGCGGCGCAGAAAATGTGGACAGGTGTAAATATATACTTCAGAATAAGGATAATAAAACAGTCACGATATTTTGTTCTGTAGACATTATTTCTTCAAACACTTCCAAATCAAAAATTAATGTTAAACAAATTGTTTTATTTGTATTTATATTGTTTGGGTTATTTATATTGTTTGGGTTATTTATATATAGTAAAAAAATCAAATTATGGTTTTACAAAATAAGGAAATGGTTTCGCCGAAAAAGGCCAAATACAAATAATCAAGAAGGCCCAGCCCCTTCTTCATTAATTGAAACCAAACAATTTATTAATACAATAAAAGAACATTTTCAATTCAAAGACAAACCAAATGATCAGTTTATTCAGTACCTTGCAGAAAAAAACTATCAAACAGAGACAGATTTCATTAATACAGTCTATCGCAAGGTATTCAAAAGTCGCAAGGTACCAGTAACGATTGATGAATTTGCTGAAAAATTAAGATCAGAAATAAATAGTCATAAAAATTGTCAACAAAAAGTAAAAACTCTAAATGAGTATATTGATAAAATTGGCAGTTTGTTTATGATAGACGATGCTTCTGCCTCAGAAAAAATGCAGATTATTGAAAATCAAATCACCCTGATGATTCAACATGAAGCGTATCTACCTTTTTTTATTAAAAGTACCGAGGAATTATTGTTTGAGATACACAATTATTTACAAGAATTAATTCGTGAAGTAAATCCTGATCTTCCATTTAAAATAGAATGTATTGACCCGATCATTGGTGATCTTAGAGGTGTAAAAAAAGCAATAAATATAATTGGTTCAAAGAATAATCGACAAAATTTATTTGAGGCCTTGAACATAACACAGCTTACAATAATCAATACTGAAAAACTTGTATTTTTTAACGAATTTATCCAGCCATTTGTTTCATTTGTATTAAATGGTATATGTAGATTATATTTATACAGAAAAATTAAGATGATTGATGTTTCAGGGGTTGATTTTTTTAATAAACACAAAATTAATGTTGAATTGATTGATGAAATGTTTTTTTGTATAAAAACCAGATTTAAATCTCTTTTTGACATTGATTTTATCCTGCCGCAACTATGTCATGATGTTTTTGATGAAAAGATACATTCTGATAAACATACGAAATCAAGTTTTATCAAAAATGGTTTTTACAATGTTATTGATAGAATTGAACAACATGTGATTTATGATTTAATCTCACCAGGGATTCAATCTGTTGAATTAAACATTCCGAAAACAAACCCGGAAGTGATTTACAAAATTTCATAAATGAGTAAGCGAATAAATAAACTGGCACGATTATTGTAGAAAAAATGATTTGATTTCGTCAACATTCTTCATTCTTTCTGCATTCAATAATGTATATAGGTAACCATATGAAAAAAATTTTTATATTACTTACAATAATTACCTGTTCACTTTCGGTTGCATTCAATGCATCTGCAGATTGCTCCTGCTTCTACTCACCCTCACCGATAAAAGCAATTTCATTGAAAAGGCTGCAACAAAAAATAAATAAAACTTCATCTAACAGACATGCAGGCTCTTACTTTCAATTTTTTGGCATCAAAACGATACTTGGCTATGTGGTTGATGAAAAAAATCATGATCTGATTATTATTGGAGATGACGATAACAAGTTTCCGGATTTATATCTTGAAGATTTTGTCATTGCTTTAAGAAATGCCTACCTTAAATATGCGCCATTAAAAAATAATGTTTATCAATTCTCCTATCCTGGATGCTCCATTGATCCAAGACCATCTGTGATCAATCAATTGGATATCATTGGTCAAAAAATACTGCAAAGCACGGATGATCAACAGAAATTCATTAAAAAGTGGAAAAAAATATGTCGTCTGCCTCAGGATGTCAGAGTAATGGGTATCCCTTTTAATTCACATTTTGCAAATGTTCTTGTTCAAGCGGATTATGATATGAAATTAATTGTTGATGGGTCTGAAAAAATTGAGTACCTAGATAGCTTATCTGATATGAATTTGAACCAGGTAAAAAATGATATTATCAATAATCGCCCCGTTTCAGTTTCTACTTCCATGAATCGCTTCTGGTTTTATCCGGGTGAAAACATTTTTGAAGAAGGTGATGGCATTATCATGATTGAAAAGTGCCCTGTTACCTTACTAACCAATGAAACATATGTTAATGCTAAAAATAAAATTGTTGATGGCAGAGGGCCAAACCCATATGCACAAATCTTTGTAGATCAATTTTCAAAATACTACGATCATATTGCATCGCAAAGGCCGATATTCAAAGAACTCGAAAATATGTTTCGATTCATCGCTCTTGCAAATATTATTAAGTTTCAGAATCCCGTTACAAATTCACATCTTGACTATTTGTTAGAAGATTTTCCTATAAAACATAAGACTGTTGATCCAACGCTACCAGGAAGAAGTAATGTAAAGAGAGATAATCATCGTAAAAATCTTCCAAATGGTTATCAAGAAATTCATTTCTGTTTACCCAGTTGCGGTGGTGTGGATGCCAGGATTGATATTAAACCAGAACAGTTCAGAAGAAAAAAAGCGAAAGCTTTAAGCAAAATCAAAAACGCTGTGTTAAAGGCAAAACCTAAAAAAGCGATCTCATGGGTTGCAAAAATTGGGCATATTCCTATTATCTCAAACTACAGGGATAAAATATTTCTTCGTAGAATTAACAATAGCAGCGAAACAGCTTCTGCTATTATTGTTAAACAAGATAGGAGTAATGGTAATCATGTTACATATCAAACATTTGATGGGCATACTGAAATTTACGATGGTAATGAACCCATACAATTAATTGACCATTTGGCGAATTACTTGAAAAAGAATAAAACGAATAAAAAGCATCTGATTAGTTTTAAAAATTTTGCTGAAGAAAAAGCTGAAGCAATGAAAGGTAATTTTTTTAAGACTTTCAAGTCCAAAGGAATTGATGTAAATGAAATAAAATCATTTCGTGATAATAACGATAATATGTTACTGACAGCGATGTTTACACCAGGGGCCAAATGGGATGGACATGAAAGGCCTATAGAAAAAAAAGGTAAAACAAACGCCATTATGCATTTTAAACATACATTCAGACAAAAAATGATACATATTGGCGTAAAAGTATTATCAAAAAATCCGCTTGCAGTGAAGGACTATGTAAACCAAACTGAGAAACTATCTAAATCGATGAAAAATATTCTCTTTATTGATATGATTTATACTTCTCTTGAAAAAGTAAAAAAGAAGTATAAAACAAATATTTTTATAAAAATCTATCTTCAATGCATGAGAACATTCTTTGTTGAAATAGATGATAATCAAAAGAATAATACATTATAGAGAAAATTTATGATTACTGACAAAATAATCAAGCCTTCCCAATGTGCGATTGGCTTTGGTATTCCTACAAACAAGGCTGATTTTTATCATGACAAAACGAGACAGGACAAAGATTTTGCGAAAAGATTCAAGACCTGGCCAATGTATAAAGATCAAATTGTCGACCACTTCAACCAGGCGGAAGTCACAATTAAGCAACTCGGCGTTTTTGTGATTGAACAATTCACGCTTGATGCATTCAGGGACTTTTTTTTACAGGATAGATTCGATGTAATTATACTGTTTTCCCATTGGAAAAAGCAAACTATAGAATTCCATGATGGGCTGAAACATTTTTCAGATATCATTGACGCTGTTCCCTTAGATTTTTCTGGTATTATTGATCTTTGTGTTTGCCATCCAAAAGATTTAAGAATTGGACTGGACAATAAGCGTCCCAAGTGTATTGTGAAGTTCACGACCGAAGATGCACTGCCTTGGTTCTGGATAATTTTTTATCAGGCGTTATTTATGTATCTTCAACTCAATGATTCAACTTATATAGAAGCTGTTGAAACAGTTTTTAAAAAATTTCAACATGCCAGCAGGAAAATGTAATGAACAAATTAGAAAAAACATTTAGTACGTATTTGCAGGACATTGGTTATTTGGACTTTGTCTATCTGGGAGATGATAAGGATGATATAAGAGATAAGGATGTTAAACCTGTTACAGAGAAAGAAAGCCAATCCTTAATCAATAATCTTTCAACATCACAAGAACAGAATAATTCAATTATAACCATCATGCTCATTATGCTTTGTATCTTATTTACAGTGGGGATATTTTTTGTGTTTTATTATCGGGATGATCCAATGACGTTATGTACAATATTTGGTGGAAATTTTTTTGCCTTGCTCGGTATTGTTTCAAAATTAAAAAAAATATGGACAGAAAAAGTGATTATTGAATATTCTCAAAGCATTTTGAAAGATTTAAAGCCTGAAGAAGCTGCAAAAGTGATGATGACCCTTTATACCAATATTATTAGAAAAAATTAATATCGTAAAACAATATCTTTTTGAAATGGCAGGTATTCAATTGTGTTTTTAATGATACGATCTTTCAAACCTAAAAGAAAATGATACTCATTGGGATATTTATTACAGACATTCTTACATTTTCGGTACACTTCTTCAAAAGTTGCTTTATTTGTAATTGTTCTTAAAAAACTTGCTCTCGGCCATTGTTTATGTTTTGTATATTCTATTAACAGTTTAAATAAAAGGAAAAGAGAACGTTTGTCTGTGGAAAACTTGATGACTTCATTTTCTTTATTATTGACCAGCCTTTCCTTAAAGATAGCCCATTCATTTGCTTTCATTTTTCTCTGCCACAAAAATAATTCAGTATCATCTTTATACAAAAAATCATAATTATACTGAAACGAAAATTCAAGAAATTTGTAAGCATCATGGACCTGTAATGTAAAACCACTGATTAAAAGAATACGCATCATTGCATTTGTTTTATCTGACTTCATTTCTTTTATTGTATGGATACATTTTTCAAAAATATTCAAATATTTTTCTGCATTTTCGTTGGTTATGTCAATAGACTCAATATCAATATAGTCAATATATTGCCTAATTAAACGCTTTGTTGGTTGTTTTATCATAAAAAAATACAAGTCTTTGTTTGATATGTATTCAAAAACCTTTTCATCAATGAAATCTTTTTCTTTCGTAACAGCCTTTATTTTATCAATAATGATTAACTGTTCCTCCAATTGAAGTACATGTTTGTCTTTATTAAATATTTCACTTAATATGATCAATAATTGTTCGATTTCAATCGAAAATTTGTTTGTTTCATCCTTGCAGCTCGCTAAGTAAAGACCAACTTTGTCTTTTATTAAATCATTATCTGAAATCAATTGGACGATTATTGAAAAAGGAATGTAATTAATATATGAACATAAATATTCCATATTGTTTTCAAATAGTTTAAATAAACATTCATTATTACATTGCGAAATTACAGTTTCAATAAAACAATTACAAATTTGATGTGATTTATCATTAAACGAAATTAAATGTTTTGTCATTGTCAGTGCGTTTAATTTGTTTTCATGCCATAAGTTTATTGTTCGTCTTTTAATGTCAAATTTTTCTGGATGTACTGCTTTAAAATAACTGCTCTTGCACAATTCAAAAATCAGTTTTTGCTCTGGAATTTCTTTATCAAATAATTTTTGTCGTAAATTGTTTGGTTGAGATAAAAAAAAATTTTGGGTGCTTAATTTTATGTTGCCACTCAGGTTGGATATTTCTTTTAAAATGGCTTTGATATTATTTGATGCATATAAATAGTATAGTTCAATCAATAAATAAAAATTATTGATATTTAATTTGAAATGCATGCTAAAACTTCTCGAATATTGAATGATATTGTTAAAATTCTTTTTAATTAATGGCATTGATTGATTATCTACAATATTTTCTATAACACCCAATAATAGTATTTTATGTTGTTCATTTATTTGCAATTGCCCCTGCAATAGATTTGCAACAAAGCTATCGAATGTTTCTTCAGGATAAGACCGCCATAAATTTATGGAAAGATTATTTATATATGCGCGTGTTTCTTCATCAAGAATATTGACATCACAACGATTTAAAAGTACTGTCATCAATAGGAAAAAATTATTTTTCCTTTTTTTAGGGGCAAATAATTGGTTATCCATCAGTTGTTCATATACAAACTGAAGCAGATATTGAGAAAAATGCTTTTCAAAAAAATTGGCCAGCCCATCACAAAATTGATCTGAAGAGATTTTTTTTTTATGATAATCTAGGATTAAACAATAAACCTCAAATACGATTTGATAATTTTTTTTTTGACTGTAAACAAAATAACGATTCGTGAGTAAGCCAGAAAAATTTGTTTGATATTCATTCCAATGCTCAACCCAATTATTTAACCATTTTGGACAGTTAACTTCCTGTTCATGGTTTAGTTTAAGAAATTTTGAATCTGGTTCCAGCGTTTTACATCTTTTTTGAATTTCAGGTGGAATGACCTGTATAGTGAATGGCTTGTCGTTCAAACGTTTAGTGCTTAAAGCACCTGTTCGGAAGGTAAATATTTGTTTTAGAGGTAATGGTAAAAACTGCCAGAGCGCAATCACAATTTTTTCATATTTTGTAGCATCTTCAGATAGAATATATATATTTTTTTGATAGCTATAGAAAGCACTCAGCAGTGTTTTGAATTTCTCTTTTTCTTCCTTGCCTAATTGTAAATCATAAACCTTTAATACGCTAATATCCAGACTGATCTTTTTCTGGTATTGTTTCATTGACTCATTTGAGTCTGGTGCTTTGAAAAATTGAATGAGTGAAGTCAAGTCATTAATAAATAATAAATCAGATAGTTGTATCAGTAAAGTTTGCGTGAAAACACTATTACTTCTGTATTTATCACTGTACCAGGATTTTGCAAATGCATAGCACTGTGATGTTCGAATGGGATAGCCAGTATAATATGTTTTATAGCCATCTTTCATTGATGGACCCGAAATATCACTCAGAATTAATAAAATACGATTCTCATCGCATTCCAAAGATCTGGAATGGGCTAAAAGTTGATGTCCATTTGCATAGCCATGCAAGGTCTGATCAATATGAATTGTTTTTTTCTGCATTTAAATACATGAATATATTTGCTTGGGGAGTATTCTTTGATTTGCTTTTATTATATAATCTGTCTGGTCGAACAAGAAACAGACATTGTTCTTGATCCACATAATCTCTGTTGTTCAGGTTGACTATTTTGCATTTGTTGCTGTTATTATTGAAAAAGTCCACAAAAAACTTGTTTTTTGGGTGTGAAGTGTATTCAACATCATCTGTAACCCAGCAATTAAATAGTTGTTCGAGTCCATAGGGTTTTGTAGTCATGTCATTATCAGGTCGGGCGGAAATTTGGAAAAAGCGAATGTCAAACCGCCTGCCATATTCCTTTTGTATCTTATCCTGTTGAATTTTGATTTCATTATAAATTTTTGCCAGTAATTCTGCTTGTTTTTTTAAACCTGAAACACAATCCCATTTTGTGATAACAATTTCAACTTTAGTTTTTTCAGATAAGCATCCGACGTCGATAGTTGTTTTGAATATTTTAATACTTTGTTCAAAAGTGCTTTGAACTTGTTTGACATACCAGGCCTCTTTGTTTAGAACTTGCTCAAGATCAACATCATTACGATGGGTATAGATAAACTTAGAGCCATCAATAATAAGCACATAGTGATGCGGCATAATATTGGTCAATCTCAATTCACCAATATCTTTAGATTGCAAACTTCTATCAAAGTATTCTCCCGGCAGATCGGCCAGCAACAGGTGTTTGTTCTGACAATCAACTTGATGAGAACGTATGTGCATATGAACATATCCATTTATGTAAAGGTACTCCTCATTTGGTCTCTCAATAACATTGTAAATAATCTCTGCAGTTCGATATTCTTTTTCTTCTTGTCGTTGTTTACATCTGAATTTCAATGCATCTATTGTTATTGAATCAACAAGAGAATAATCATTCAATATACCATCCGCCGCCATTGTTAGCTGTTGGTATATGGCCTCAATGATTGTAGATTTTCCACTTTGCGGCATACCGCCAATGAGGATTATACCTTTTTGTGCGGTCATTTTTCTGCAGAATAATAAGGTTTCTTGTGGAGATAAAGCTTCACCATTATTATTGAATTCAGAATATAATCTATTCATTAAAGGTTCTCCTATTAATTCAAATTTCAAATTATCACCCTGGAATATTATAATTTACAACAACATTTGCCTTTCTGATAACAGTATCAGTTAACTCAACA
>Ga0272440_1002915_pt1 | contig 13075 bp, 9 predicted proteins | sample SSMMMBAug17_FD_192440 | JGI IMG/M metagenome (GOLD analysis project Ga0272440, IMG submission 192440) | Marine sediment archaeal communities from Little Sippewissett salt marsh, Falmouth, MA, United States - SSM-MMB-Aug17 | ecosystem: Environmental > Aquatic > Marine > Wetlands > Sediment ...
CTACAGCAAATCCAGAGGTCACATAAGTTCCTAAAAAACAAATTAAAATCAGTAAGCATTTGAAAAATCGCATAACGTTCCTTTCTTCTCAAAAAATCATTTTGCATTACAAAATTGCTGCGCCTTAGCAATTTCATTATTGTAATTCTGATCAATATATGACCGTTTTTGCAAGATATTTCAAGAAAAAAACACGAAAATACGATAACTTATCAATCAACGACACGATCATTTATTGAATGTATGCCTTCATTGTCATTTCCCATGTATCCATCAAATGATTGAACATTTTTTTCGATAACTGTTCCTTCGGGTAAAATAGCCCATCTTTCTGGATAATAAATGCTCATTAATGGCGTATCGGATAAATCCAATGCTTCAATAGATTTTGCGACCTGATGATCTCCTAATTTTAAAAAGCAGCCATCTGTTTTCATGCAGAACCGTTTTGTTCCCTTTTGAGGGATGATGGTTTTAATTAACTGACGATCTTTGACAGAATATGTAATAATCGGTTTGGAATCGACAGAATAAATGCCGCGCCTTACAACACGAAAAGATAATATATGATCGTTATCTTCACTCATGCGACATTCCAGGTGCTCTGGTGTTATTTCAAAATGGATACTGGCAATAAATTTAGTATATCCCCAAATATTTCGTCCAGCATCTCTTGCTATCGTTTTAGTAACCGGAAGATGGTGAACCAGAACACCAAAACCTGGAAACCGGCTTTCCAAAAAAGCAGGGAGAAACCCCGTAAATGGCAATGGTTTCACACCATAGACACAAGGGATGCCCGAAACAAGCTCACCATAAGGCCCAATACTTGTTTCTCTGTAATTATAGGCTGCAATGGCAACAATAGCTCTTCCATTGGGAAGGGTGATTGGGTGTAGCCTTTGTGATGGAAGAATTGATTTGACACGGTTTGCATCTGCTGTGTAATACAATCCCATAAATTCATCCCGCTTATACAAAATGGGTAGTTCGTAGGAATTATTATCGATTGTAATTATTTTTGCCGGTCTTGTGTTATCAAAAAATGATGCCATATTCTTTTCTCCTTTTTATTGATTCAAAAAAATTTATATCACTGCATTATTCCATAATTTCGCCAAACTTCAGAACTTCGGGTTTACCGGGTAACGTTAAATCATTTTTTTGGGCATCTTTCAGGTCAGCATCTGAATCCGGATCATACCACCAGTACCAATAGGCTGCCTGCTCATCCCCATATTTACTCAAAACGGTTTCCGGAGTTCCAAATTTATTCCAGTAAAGCAGTCGTGTATAATTGATGTTCCACAATAATACATAGGGAACCGCCTCAACAAGATATTGATCAATCTTTCGACAAATTGAGTGACGTTTTTCAACATCAAAGAGTTGTTTTTGCTCTTCAATCATTTTATCCACTTCCGGGTGCTTAAAACCGGTAATATTGTTGCCGCCATTACGATCAGCTTCTTTAGATGCCCACATACCTTCCGGATTTTTAAACATACTGGCACTCCAGGCTGCCCAGGTCATTTGATAATTGAAAGAATCCATATCCTTTGCCCACGCTGCCCAATCTTTATTTTCAATTTTTAATGAAATACCAACATCTTTTAGATCTTGTTGATAAATGGCCAGGAATTTATGGGAAGACGCAGAACGGGTTAAAAATTGAATAACAAAGGGTTGATTGTTTTTTTCTAAAAGACCTGTTGCAGGATTAACTTTCCACCCAGCTTTTTTTAATAATTGTCTGGCTAAGTTCTTATCAAAGGGAAATACTGATTGTGAATTTGGATGCTTTTGGTCATATAAATCTTCATAATAGGATTTGTGTAAAAAATATTGATTATACATGAGGGTTTTATTCATTTTTTCCCGGTCTATTAATGCATATAATGCTTTTCGAACATTAAGATCGTCCAAAGGCGGTTTTCTCATATTCATGGCAAAGCCTTGAAATCCAATTGGACGGTTGTTTAATATTTTTTGACGAATAATCCAGTTCTTTTGAAATTTTTTACCTTGGGTTTCATTGATCCAAATACGGGCAGTATAGATCGGAAATAAATCAATACGCCCTTTTTTAAAGGCCTCAAATGCATTTTCGCGGTCTGCAAAAAACATAAATTTTAGAATGTCAAAATTTCCAATCCCCTGATGACGGATATCTTCACGTGCCCACCAGTCATTTCGACGTTTAAGTGATACATAAAGTCCTTCTTTAATGGTATCTATTTGATAGGGACCAGAGATAACAGGGAAAGAAAAATTGATTTGATTAAAATCTTTTTTTTCAAATACATGTTTGGGTAAAATATGAAAACCACCGACCGCACCGAGATTAACCCAATGTACTTCTTTTGCAGTAAACTGAATGGTTAAGTCATTAATAATAATTGGGGGCAAGAACCTTTCCAAAGATACTTTATGAACGCCCGTCAAATTGTTAGGATTTAAAATGGCTTCATACGTCCACTGAATATCATGAGCAGTAATTGGATGACCATCACTCCAACGCGCCTTTGGATCAATCATAAACGTAAATATTTTTTTATCATCTGATATTGTCCATTTACGCGCAATTTTCGGTTCGTAGGCCAGTGTCATGGGGTTCATATCAATCAGGGTTTCATATAAAGCGCCAAAGAGCTCAGCCGTAAATGAATTATTATCCAGATAATAATTCAAACTTTTGGGAGATTGCCCTGCGAAAATAGCCAATTGTCCCCCCGGCTGTGCATCAGGACTGGCCACAGGATCTTTTTGAGGTTTCCAGTTATCGGGTGGAAATGTTTGTGCTGCTATGGCCATGTTGGCAATTACTGTAAGTATCATAACAATGATTGTTTTCATAAAAACTCCTTCTTTAAAATTAAATATATACCAGCGCCCATTTTTTTGGGTCTTGCACGTATTCCCAAAAGGGAAATCAGGTGTAAGCCCGGAAAAGTTAGTGCATATAGCCATTTATGTCGCATTTGTGCACCGGTAATCATATAGCTGATATTATTGGCCAACGTCTCCCAAAATCCATAAGTAAAGCCGATATCCACCACCATAAAACCCGTTTCTTTTACTTTTTGATAAATTTCTTTTGGCTCATATCCAACTCTGACATGGGATTCAACATGAAAATTCAGATCTTTTTTCCACACAGGGTAGCGTCGGTATTTCGCTGGCACATGGAGAATTAAAATGCCCCCGATCGCCATTGCTTGGTAGATCTTTTTCAACGCTTGTCTATCGTCATGAATATGTTCCAGAATATCCACACATGTCACAAGATCAAAAACATTATTTTGAGACAATTCTTCAATCAATTCCTGCTGAAAATGGATATTTTGGGTTTGAATTTTACGAGCGATATGTAAGCATGACTGTATTGACTGACGGCTTTGATCAATGCCTAAAACAACAGCCTTAGGATATCGTTGGCTTAATGCAAACGATAAAACGCCCTGACCGGTGCCTGCATCCAAAATATGATGGTATGTTTGTTTGGGAATTAAGGATAAAATGTTTCGATTTCGGATACGTAAGCCGATAATTGGCATTCCAAAAAAACCGATGTAGATTTTTTCTAAAATAGAATATTCAGGCCTGAACAGTTGTTCATGACCTGCCCAAAAATTAGGTCTATATTTTTTCATAATGTTAAAGTGATTCTGTTGACGCCATTATTTGTTTTAGTTTTTCTCTTGCTCGATGTAAAACAGTATGGGTTCTTTCAACAGGTAATTGAATGGTTTGAGCAACTTTTTCAACAGGTACCCCATCAAAATAGTGCAGTTTTAAAACAAGCTGGTACCTGGGTATTAATTTTTTCATAGCCTTTTGAACCAGATCCAAAGTCAATCGGGCATCGATTTGCGCATCAATATTAAATCCCATTTTTCCCTGAATGTTTTCAAGGGGCACACGACTATGTTGAGCGCCTATTCCGACAGGGTCTTTTCGTTCTATATAATTCAAGGTGGTATGCACAGCAACCAACTTAATCCACGCCGTAAGGCCCTGTCCGCGATCTTCATTATATTGACGAAGCTTTTTACAATTTTTATCGAGCAGTTGGACAAAAACATCATTTCGAAGGTTTTCAAGATCTTGCTCACAAAAAGGAACATGTTTATTCATAAGCACTTTTCGCACCGTAAAAAAAACCATTTTCCAATATTCCTGAACCAGTGGCAGCTGGTTTTTTTTCTCCAGACATTGCTGTAGAATATAACGATCTTTTTGCTGTTGTTTCATCTTGAATTATTTATGGTTATATTGTTTTTCCCAAACAGGTGAACCAGTTTGACTCCCACACTTCTATCAATTCAACAGACAGGTTATCCAGTATATTCATGATTTTTCTGGCTTCTGATGGTAAAAGACCCGATAATACAAATAAGCGATGCTTCAAAAAATCAGGTGATTGAATAATTGTCTGCAAAATATCATAATGAATATTACTCACCCATAAGTCCATTGGGGGCCACATTACTGTTCTGGCATCACCTTGAACAGCAATAATGGATTGATTTAAATGGTTAATATTTGCATTGTTTAAAGCGGTTTTAACAGCCAGAGGATTTAAATCCAAAGCCATTATTTTATTTGCACCCATTCGGGCGGCAAATAAAGATAACAAGCCTGTTCCAGTACCAATATCGATCATTGTTTGAACAGAATGGATATCAAAAGCCAGTTTGATGGCTTGAAGGCAATCATATGTTGTGGGATGTGTCCCTGCGCCAAATACAACCCCAGGATCAAGCCATATGATATTGCTTTCTAAGGATGACAGTCGTGATAACCAGGGCGGGGCAATAATATAATCTGCTATTGAAATAACGTCAAACTGCCCCCCACACCATTCTTCATAGGTCATTTGAAAAGTATCATTGACAACGAGTTCTGGCTGAATTTGTAAAAGAGCATTAATGTAATCATCTGAAGGTCGAGTAAAAAATAAAAACGAGGTATCTTCTTCGATCCAATTACCAATATAATTATTTATGAACAGTTGTTTTTCAGATGATGATTTTACGTGTCCTTGAATATAGTATATGAAAAGATTATTGTAGGGTGGAGACCAAGAAATTGATAGATGTGTTTTCATTCATATCCTTTAGGAACCACAATTGTGGTTTCTTAATCGTTACATTAATATCCAGCCTCAAATATTTTATTTATGAATTTGAGCAGTTGTCATAATTCGTTCGTAAAGCGTTTATAAAATATATGCTATATTTGATAATTTTTTATTAAAATATCAAAATTTTATCATTTTGTAAATTGTTAATAATATGCTATGAAAATGGAATTATCAATAATTTCTATACGTACGTGCGAAAGGAAACTATAGACATGTGCGGCAGATTTGCACAGCCATTGAAAATTGAACAATATGTCAATCATTTTCAAATCAACCCTAAGGATATTGGCAACCTGAGGTTTTCATACAATATTGCCCCAACACAAATGGTTTCCTGCATTATATTGAATGGCCATGAACGAGTTGTCAAGCCGATGCGATGGGGATTGATACCAGCATGGGCTAATAATATGAACGTTGGGACAAACTATATCAATGCCCGAAAAGAAACTGTCAATAATAAATCTGTTTTTAAAAAAGCCTTTTATAAACGTCGATGTATCATCCCAGCCACTGGATTCTATGAATGGAAAAAGTCAAAGTATTCCAACCAACCCTATTTTTTTACGTTGTCTAATAAAACACCTATGGCACTGGCAGGTATTTGGGAAACCTGGAAGCATAAAACTCATGGCATTATTCACTCATTTGCTATTGTAACAACGCAGGCAAATCCTATCGTTTTACCAGTTCATGCCCGAATGCCCCTTATTATAGATATTGAGGAATATGATCTGTGGTTAGAGTCGTCAAATAAAGTTGCTAATCTTAACTTCCAGACAGTTCCCACAGATTTATTGACTTCCTATCCAGTAAGTCATTATGTCAACAATATAGCCAATGATGGTCCCGAATGTATACAGAAAAGTAAGGATTATGTTCAGAAATCTCTTTGGGAGTGAAAACTATGAAACCACAATAGCTGTAAAGCGGGCAACAAAAACGATATCATTTATATGTTGAATGTTATGCAAATAACAATTGATTTTTGTTCATTATTCTTTTAATGTGTTTGCATGTCATATCCATTATCTTTATTTTCCCAAAAATCAATATAATCATATCATTATTAAATTTAATTAATTATGAAAGGAGAGAATTATGAAAAAATTATTACTTTTTTCTATTCTAATTTTAACGTTTTCTACTCAAGCTATCAGTGGTGAATATAAAGTGTTAAAATCTGCTTCTGACCCATGGCCTCCGTTTATTGATCCTCAAAATCCTACAGAAGGCTTATCTTTAGAAATCGCCCGGGCCGCTTATAAAACCCAGGGATATAAAGTTGAACATGCATACCAACCTTGGGCAAGAGCAATAACGCTTTTAAAGCGTGGTAAAATTGATATTATTGTTAATACCTGGATGACAGAAGAAAGAAAAACGTTTTTAATATACAGTGACACCTATACGACCAATGAAATTAAGTTTATTAAAAGATCGAATGACCCGTTTGAATTCAATGGTTTAGACAGTTTAAAGGGGAAACGTATTGGAATTATAAGGGGATATGGCTATGGTGATGCTTTTTCAAATGCAACGAACTTTAAGCGTGAGGAGGTTGCCAATTTACATATCAATATCAACAAATTAATTGCTGGCAGGATAGACCTGACACTTGAAGATGAGATTGTTGCCAGAGTGTTGATTGCACAAAAAGATGCGCTATTATTAGAAAAAATAGCTTTTACAAGAAATTCACTGTCTAAAAAAGATATGTATGTGACCAGTGGCTTAGCAAACCCAAATCATAAAGAATATATTGAAGCCTTTAACAAGGGATTACGTGTTATCAAAGGCAATGGGGTCTATGCTAGAATTATGCAAAAATATGGTATTGAATAATAATCTGTGAATTTAACAAAGGCCGTCTAAAGAAACTTACACTCGGGCGCATACAATAATTGAGGGAATTCATAGAACAGCCACATTTTTTCTGGCTTCTCCCATCTGTTGGATACGCCCTTAACACGCATTCAATTTGACCGATGAACAAATGGAAAATCCCCCTGTTCAATAGCGGCTATGATACTTTCTTTTGTTGGATTTCTTGATGTGGCATAACAAAAAGCCTCTTGATTGGTCTGAGGAGCGCTTCGTCCAAAATAATCAAGTTTATGGCGAATTTCATGGATTTGGTCAAATAAAGTGGATCTGTCCATAAATTCTGTTGATTGACTCTGGTTATATAGCTTAATGATTTCATCTCGAATTTCAATATACAAATCACCGGCAATTTTATGAGTATTGGCAAGAAATCCATCATCACGATACAAAATTAAACTGGCGACAAAAGTGTTCAAGAAGCTTAGACAAAATATGATGAATTTGACTGCTGCTGGATTATCCTGGATAAAAAATTGATATTCTCCTATGAGCGTAACGATTCCAGCGGTTGACAGAGCTGATAAAAATATATTGGTCAACCCTAAAATCTTTTTCATTTTAATCATTCGTTCAGCAATGTAATAATGAATGGTTTTGGAAATCTGTGCACGAAAAAAAATATCCGCTATATTAGTAGAAATGTTATCTTTTTTCACACTTTCTTTTGGACTATGGATATCATTTGGCATTAATGCCCTCCTGATTATTTAGGAATGCTCGGAAAAAATACATTTTCCATTTTTATTTTACATTTTCGGTTCTTGTTTGAGTATACATAAAAATCTCCAAGTAAGGTTATTTTCGAAATTTTATCGTTGATCATCCATGTTTGAAATCATTTGCAATGACCGAATGATATCTGGCAAGTCCAGATGATCATTATTATTAAAATCGCATCCCATGGTTTCAGCTTCATATAACAGTCTAATTTTTCCAAAAAAAACATTGGACTGACTTAAAATTATTTTTTTGCTGTAACTTTTGAAATGGTCGGCAGAAATTTGAACCGTATATCGTCCATATGGCATACCCCTAAATAAGAATAATCCATCCTGAGTTGAAAGTGTTTGAGTTTGAGTTTCCAATAACTCAACTGCCGCACCTTTGATACCTGCTTCATATCCAACCAGATCGGTATAAATTTCTCCCCGAATATCGCCGTAATGCTGAACAAAAGAGGTATTATCCTGAGGATCTGTTTCATCCAGGAATTCCTGATAATTGTTGACATGATCACCATCAGCATCAGTCCAGGCATCTGAGGCATTTACAGGGTTAAGGTGATGGTGAACCTCCCATCCATCCGTTAAATGATCCTGATCGGTATCTATCATTGTCGGATTACATTGGTACAGATATTCATTTAAATTGCTTAAACCATCATTGTCCAGATCATTTTGAGAATCATGGACGGTCTTATCCAGACCAATATAACTATCTTCCCAATTGTCAGGCATTCCATCAAAATCCAAATCTGTTGGTTTTCCACTGATGACAGAAAAAGAAAAGGCTTGAGATAAACTGACATGATCAGATGGGTCAATGACACATATGTCAATCCAGTACCGGCCCGAATATTCAAAAGCATCATATGTGTTTTTCCACAGATTGGAAGATTCGCGTGATAATGAAAAGCTGGATCGATGTGTGTCAGGGAAGGAATAATCATCTATTGATTCTGGAATTATATAATCCGGTGAACTCACAATAGCATGAACTTCAGTTTCAACCTCAGTTTCAGATAGTTCCATTTCAATATCTTGAATTTCATTGGCAGTAATGGTCCTGTTGGAACTTATTGCTGTCATTTCAATGGTTGGAATCGAAAGGGCAAAATTCCCACCCACCCAAAGTGACTCGGCTATAGATGATGAATTAGCCAATTGGGGTGACATGTTCAAAAAAGGTTGTCTTAATGTATGAAGAGAGGCTGTTGCGGATTGAAAGGCTTCGCTTATTGAATTTCCTTTGCTCAAGCAATCTATAAAAAATTGGGTAAAAGACAAATGACCATCGAACATGGTATGGGCATCATGCTCATAGGATGGTGCCATAAACACATGGTTTTCATCAAGAAAAAGCGAATCTACAAATTGTCCGGCTTTGGGTGATTCCATAATGATGACGACCGGTCGTTGGTTATACGTAGAAAATGATTCCAACATATCATTTAAAAGAAGAGTGCTCAAATATTCACCTGGAGCAATTTCAAAAGCGTTATTACCAGATGGCCCAACAAAATATATGTATAAAGGACCTGTACTGTTTTGATTGACTTTGATTTGATTAAAAACATCAACAAATACACTGGCCGTTAGCGAAGAATAATCAACAATGTTGTCATCAAAACCATCAGCATCAAGATCATGCCACTTAACCGCATTGAGATAATAAATATCATCGTGCTTGAATCGTCGCTCAAGAAATCGTGTATATACGAGATTGGCAAGATATTGTGTGGTTTGAAATCTGGATGCAGATTCTGATTCATGAGACCCGGCAACCAGAATAAGTTCACCATAATCCTGAACATAGGTTGATGACAATTGATCAATATTGATATGACATTCTGCTATTTTTCCTTTATATTCGGCAATTATGGTCACCTTCCCTTTATCGAAGGCTTCTATGACACCCATTGAGTCAATATTGGCAAAGGATTGATTGAGTGAATACCAATTACATTGCGTTAATGGTTTTACCTCAGCATTACTGAAATATATTACTGCAGATAGAGGATATTCTTGGCCGGCTGTCAGTTTTTCAGGTGAATTGATAATGTCAATGGATTGTATTCGGGAAATCCCTTCCAATGATTGATTGCTTTTCACCTGTAATCGATATTCCCCAATTGACTGATAATCACCATTACCATTTATGGTTATATATGCATTTCCTGAAGGCAGCGACCAGGATGCTGTATAAACTTGACTTTGAGAAACCGTTCGAGAGCTTATAATCGACGCATTGTCGTCAATAAGTTTAATTTCAAATACCGCCAACGGGTTTAAAGGTTCAAATGTGAATTGGACAACACCTGGATCTTTCATATGAAAACCGAACCAATCCATATCGGTTTCTGGATATATCATACCTCGCATAAAAGCAGCATTGCCAATCGTATTACACCATGTTTTGGTATCATCAGGTTCAATTTCAACCCCCATATCAGTATTGGATTTCAGTTCAAGGGTATAATAATGATAATTTTTCGTTTCTGCCTGAGATGATAATTGAATGTAATATCGCCCCACTGTAAATCCAACATTTCGTGAAAAAAAGGTGCCATCCTGCACCTGAAATTGATAAACAGAATGATTATCACTGTCTTTAAATATTTTGATCCATGTGTCTGCACCATCTTCAGGATCAGTAAATGTTAAAAGTTTTATTTCTGGTCTGAATTGTTCAAAATAAAAGATATCCATATCGGACAAATTGCTAATATTTCCGCGAATGGGTAATTGAGTGTCAAAGGATGTTGCTGTTTCAATGGTCTGATTGATTTCTTGTTCAATGGGATATAAGCTTTCATTTAGAGATAGTTTAAACTGAGCCGATCGATCCACTTGATTTTTTGCTTGAATTTCAATCGTGTAGTTTCCCTTTTCTAAATAAGTTTCCAGATGTTTTTGTTTTTGATCCTGACAATCTATTTGAAAGAGTGTTTGTTGTGCATTTTTGACGACAATGATATATGTCACTGGATAGTTCGGAGGATAAAAATCGATAACCGCACTGATAGGGTTGATCACTGAAAAAGTATATTTGGGCACATCAACCAGTGATGAATTTCTGCCCGTAAGGGTATCACCAAATTCAATGGGTATCGGCGTATTTCCAGGAAGTTCGCCTGTTGAGACAACGCTTAATGTATAAGGATCATTGGGGGAGAGATCGCCATATGAAGCGATATGGATATAATAGTTTCCCTCAGTTAACCCTAACTCTGTATGAAATAGCTGACCATTGCTGGACATTTTTTCGTAAAGACGAGTGCCCGCTTCATTGAATACCTGAACAATGTAATCCGCATAATCCGTTTGAGGTAGAAAAGCCAGTTGAACAATATTGTTGGAAAACAGTGCTATTTTATATATGTCCAGGTCACCAGTCGTGATAGCGCCTGAATAAAATTGACCGGCTGCCATTATCAGAGAATCTTCTTTAGTGTTGTTGGGTTCAGTTTCTGTGATATCAGTTGAAGAAAACAGGGCTAACCACCGTTCATAGGTCATGTTTTCAAAGCGACAATAAATTTTTACCCAGTTGTTCTGGGTACTTGAAACACTATTCCCAGAAATTGATATTTCAGGATTCCCAAGCATTAACCACTCAGTTTCAACAGGTTCGATATGATCAGAATATTGACCCAATAACAACAGCCGATACGTTTGATAATTGTTAAGTGGTATGGCATCAATCCAGGCACCGGAAAAATGATCGATAGAAAACATCCCTTGTTCAGAAAAAGCACTGGCATGATTATTGGGGACAATTCGAATGACGCAATTTTCTGAGGGGTCACCACTCACAATCCATTCTGCAAGACCATCATTTTCTGTTTCTGTGATAATGGTTTCAAAAGATCCATCCAAACCGCCGAATCTTGACAATTGTATATCCACAGTATCAACAATATCAGCAGAGTCCCACAAGATTACTGTTTTCATGCCTGCATTCAATCGGTCTCCAAGAGATGGTGAAACAATATTAATATGATCAGGCTGTAACGGTTGACCGCCTCTGACCGCACGGATAGCGTATAATGAATTTTTTTTTCGGCTTAAGTCATTGCCATACTGAAAATGAATAACCCAGGCATTATCCATTTGTTGATGATCAGTTGTGGATGACCAATATGCAGCAGACATTGACTGAGGAAAAAAACTGGTATCCAGTGATGGTGCATAACGTGTATAATCAACGATCGAACGTAAAACTTCTCTACCAGGCATCCGCCAGTCAGAAAAGCCCGCAAGTTCAAGATTTTGACAATAGTTAAGAGCCGTTGCCCAGTTCATATCTATGGTTGTTTGTTTTTGCCACATAAAACCAGTTACTGTATCTGTAATGGTACCATCACCATTATCCACGAATCTTTCAGGATCGTAGTATATTTCTCCGCGAACCGCTCGAACATGAAATTGTGATTGCCGTGACTGTCTGGTATCATTACCATGATAAAACGATACACACCATCCTTGACTGTTATTTTCACTATGAGGCGTATCTGACCAATAATCATAGGGAATAGTTTGAGGGAAAAAATAGGTATCAATGCTGGGCTGGTCAATAGTAACACTGGTCAAAGTATTTAATTCATAGATTTGCGGCATACGCCAATCTGAAAACCCCCCGAATTTTTCCTGATTCAGCCGCTTAATAAACTTTTCTTGAATATAGTAGTAGTTATACATATTATCTCGGTCATGGACAGTATTGTCATTGGTTTTGACTTCCCAAATCAATCCTGTGGTTTGATCCAGAACCATTACCCATGAACTCGATGTTTCTGGCAAATGGTTAGCATGGGTATCAAGCTTAACATATTGATGCGGATGAATAGAATAATGAGCATCTTGTCCATAAAAATTCTCTGATTCATTGGGGCAAGGAATAGTTTTTTCGTTATTAAAGCATTCTTGTTGATCAGTATCTGGAATTTGAATGGCTGATAATGGCGCATTCATTATCAATAAACCTGTCACTATAAAAAGAAGGATCTTTGGTATGTTTTTATATTTCATCATAATTGACCTCTTTTGGTAATAAATTTTCGGCAATCTTTACTACATACACCACATTGTTCTTTCTTGTAAAGAGCGGAGTGTCTCACGATATGTAACGAGAAAAATTTTACCAAACAGAAAAGAGAATAAGCGGGCGTATCCAACGAATAGGGAGGCAAGTTTGTTCTCATTGTCTGAACCTGGATTACGCTGATGAAGATGATGACTGAATAGCTTAGGTGATTTCCGAAAAAGAATATACCAAGATCAAGTTCCCCCCTTGAGGGCATGCGCGTCAAGCTAAGAAAAC
>Ga0272440_1002916_pt1 | contig 13073 bp, 8 predicted proteins | sample SSMMMBAug17_FD_192440 | JGI IMG/M metagenome (GOLD analysis project Ga0272440, IMG submission 192440) | Marine sediment archaeal communities from Little Sippewissett salt marsh, Falmouth, MA, United States - SSM-MMB-Aug17 | ecosystem: Environmental > Aquatic > Marine > Wetlands > Sediment ...
ATGTCTTAGCAGCCAGCCAGTCACTTTGCAACTGGTTGAATAAAAAAGTAATTTGATGATACCAAAATCATGGGACGATCATTCCCAGGCGCTGCCTGGAAATGCTTTCTTGGTGGCCCCTGCTACCTCTTCAAAAGCACAGGCAGCAAGAGCTGTCAATGTATGCATTCCCAGGGAGAGTTTGGGAACGTTCATTTTGATTTTATTGGATACATTTGATTTAGGAAATTACCTAAGAATAGCTTCCCCAACATTCACTATAATTAGCAATTATTCTAATAAAAGTCTGATATGCACGATTTTGTTTATTTTATTGTGGATATACTCATAATTTTCAATTGAACTTGGAGTAACCTTACATTATTTGCTTGAAGAAAGGGATTCTTAATGAATAATTTATCACGAAGACATTTTTTTAGAGGAATGGGTGGCATTATTGGTATGGCAAGCCTTAATAATTTTATTGGGACAAAACCAGCTCTGGCGAATGAATCAAAAGGCCGTTTTGATGGCAAAATTGCTATTGAATGGCTCGGTCATGGTAGCTTCTTGTTTACATCGGTAAATGGTCAAAAAATTTTATTTGATCCCTGGATCAGTACCAATCCAAAGTGTCCATCAAAATATAAACAAAAAGGTTTTTTTGACAAAATAGATCTCATATTATGGACTCATGGTCATGTGGATCATTTCATGCTCACTGACGCTAAAGCGCTTATTGAAGAATATCGGCCCAAAGTAATTGCTCCCTGGGAACTAAATTTTTTTATTAAATCTGAAATTCCAACGGCTAATTGTCAGACATTTCAATTGGGGAATAAAGGTGGTGTTGGTGATTTTAATGGAATTAAAGTAACCATGCTTGAAGCTTTTCATTCTGCTGGTGCACAATTAACAGGCTTTTCTGGTGCAAACAGATTTGTGGGCGAAGCAGTTGGTTATATGTTGACATTTGAAAATGGTGTTAAAATTTATCATTCTGGCGATACATCACTGATGGGAGATATGAAAACCATTATTGGTGATTTTTATCAGCCTGATGTGGCTATATTACCGATTGGCGGTGTTTTTACCATGGGACCTGAAGAAGCCGCATTTGCATGTCAGTTAATTCGTCCCAAAATTGTTATTCCTGAACATTATGGAACCTTTCCAGTATTGGTTCAATCTGCAAATCAATTCAAACAATTAATGCAGAAAAAACAACCAGATACGCATGTTATAGTGGCAGGGATAGGGGAATCTGTTAAAATATAAGAAAGCAAACAAAAATGATTAGCAAAGCAATTAAGTTGTTTCGATCCATTTCTTTTCAATTGATTTTTCAGGTAATGGTTCTTGTGATTATATCAGTATCTATCTGTACCTACATCGCAATTCGAATAGAATCAAAGGTAATCAAGGAAGGAATGATTCAGTCTGGTAAAGTTTTGGTCAATAATATTGCCTTAAGTACAGAAAATGCTTTCTGGTCACTGAATTGGATTTTTGTTGAAAATATCTTAAAATCCTCAACAAAAGGAACTGATGTCCTTTATCTCAAAATCGTAAATTCTGCTGGTGAGGTTTATTTAGCCAGTGATAAAACTGACTATGGACAGCTTATTTCAAAAAAATTTCTAATAGAGACAGAAACGGTACTACCAATAAAGGATGAATATCTGATCATTCATCCTTTTAAAGTCAGTAAGGAAACCTGGTGGGTTATTTTGAGCCTTTCTGATAAATCCATTCATGATGCAATCAATACCCTGATCATTCAAAATGCGATATTATGCGGTATTATAATTTTACTTGGAATAATTGTATCCTTTTTCATGTCACGTTCAATTTCCCAACCCATCAGAAAATTAGCTAAAGCAGCGAAAAAAATTGCTTCGGGTGAATGGGAAACCGTTAATATCCGTTCAAAAAACGAAATTGGATTTTTAGCAAACGCTTTTAATCAAATGAGTATTAAACTTGAAAAGGTAACATCCGACTTAAAATCTTCAGAATACCGAAACAGAACTCTAATTGAAACAGCGTCAAAAGCAAATCTCGGCATTATGGTTGTTCAAACGGAGAATAACCGTAAGGCTGTCATTAAATATATTAACAATGCAATTGTTAAATTAAGTGAATTTGAACCTGAACAATTAATGGGAAAATCATTTTTTGAAATTATTCATCCAGATCATCAATGTAAAGCTATACAAAATTATACTGATAAATTGTCAGGAAAAAAAGTTGTCGATACTGGTCAATTTACAGCCATTACAGCTACAGGAAAACAGCGAATTATTGAAATAATCAGTGGGGTAACAGAATATGATAATTCACCTGCTGTCGTTTGTTTTGTTCAAGATATTACCAAACGAAAAAAAGAAGAGATAGAACTTCAAGAAGCTAAGAAAACTGCAGAAGAAGGTAATCAAGCAAAAAGTGAATTTTTGGCCAATATGAGTCATGAAATACGAACTCCTATGAATGCTATAATTGGCATGTCTGAAATGATGCTTTCTACTGGATTGACAGAAAAACAGACGGAGTATCAGAATATTATTTACAATTCTGCTCACTCATTGTTGACATTAATCAATGATATTTTGGACTTTTCTAAAATTGAAGCTGGAAAATTAGATATTGAATACACCCATTTTCATTTAAGAGATTTACTCGAAGAAGTGTCTGATATGTTCAGAGAAAAATCAGCTCAAAAGAAAATAGAATTCATTATTGGCGTTGATCCAGATGTTCCCAGTGCATTAACAGGAGATCCAAATCGTCTCAGGCAAGTTATTGTCAATTTAACCGGAAATGCTATCAAATTTACCAATGACGGCGAAATAATTGTTAGTGTTGGTAAAATTTTTGAGCGTGATGATACTGTTCGTTTATTGTTTTCAGTTAAAGATACAGGCCTTGGAATTCCTCTGAGTGCACAAAATAAACTGTTTGATCCTTTTACTCAAGCGGATGGCTCCACCACACGGAAATTCGGAGGGACTGGTCTTGGCTTAACCATATGCAAACGTTTGGTTCGATTGATGGATGGCGACATCAGTGTTGAAAGTGAACCCGATAAAGGGAGTGTTTTTTCTTTTTCTGCAACATTCAAAAAGCAGGCATCCCATAAGGAACATATCTTTAATATCCCATCAGATTTAAAGGATTTAACAGTATTGATTGTTGATGACAATGAATCCAGTCGGTTTGTTAACCAAAGTATGATTCAAACCTTTGGATTTCAGTCTATTGAAGCGACATCAGGACAACATTGTATTCAATTGCTTGATCACTGGAATAGTTACAGTAAAGGTAAACCACTGGACTTGATATTGATGGACTGGATGATGCCTGAAATGGACGGTATTGAAACAATAAGAAAAATACAACAGTTAGATAAATTTACGAATGTTCCAATCATAATGATTTCAGCTTTTGGGGATGAAAAAATTATCCAAAAAGAAAGTAATGTTAAATTTGATGCTTTCTTGACAAAACCGATCAAACAATCAACTTTGTTTGATACGATCATGCACACTTTTAATAAAAAAGAAATTGACCCTTTATCAAAAAGTACAACAAATAAATCTGAGCCTGTCCATTTACAGAACGATTTTCAAAGTATTCATTTGATGCTTGTTGAAGATAATTTTATCAACCAGAAAGTTGCTAATGAAATTTTGGGGCAGGTTGGCATACAAACAGATATTATGAACAATGGAAAAGAGGCTCTGGAAGCTGTATCCCAAAAAAAATATGATATCATCTTAATGGATATTCAGATGCCTGTTATGGATGGCATTGAATCAACACGTGAGATCAGAAAACAATTTTCATCTCAGGAATTACCAATTATTGCAATGACTGCAAATGCAATGAAAGGAGACCGGGAAATCTGTTTAGAGGCGGGGATGAATGATTATGTCTCCAAACCAATCAAGCAGGGTGATTTATTTAATGCTATTGAAAAATGGGTTTTTAACCAAGAAAATGCGTCCATATCTTATACTCATAACGCACCAGTTGTTTCAGCCGCATCACCGCCTAAAATTAATGCAATCACAGTAGAAGAAGGATTGGAACGGTTGGGCGGTAATCAAGAAATTTACTATCAGTTATTAATTTCTTTTAAGCAAACGTATCAGGCGTTCACTCAATCAATCAAAGACCTTATTCAAAATGATTTAAATCTTGCAACGAGAGAAGTTCATAGTCTTAAAGGCGCTGCTGCTAATTTATCAATTCCAGATGTTAATGTAGCAGCAAAAAATCTTGAAAGTGAATTAAAAAACCCCAATTTTGAACAAATAGATAAGCTCATTAAAACTCTTGATCAAAAATTGATTGAATCTTTTGATGCCATCGAAACTTTAACGCAAGCAGAAAAAGAAACAACAGAGCCAACTGATGAAGCCTTATCTGCTGATAGTGAATCTGAAAAAAAATATAAAATTTTATTAACTGAAGATAATCCAATTAACCAACAAGTCATACGAGAAGTTCTTGCTGGCAGTTCATATGAAGTTTACACCGCTGACAATGGGAAGGAAGCATTGGAAGCTCTTGAAAAAAGTAAATTTGATCTTGTTTTAATGGATATCCAAATGCCTGTCATGGATGGACTGACAGCAACCAAGAACATACGAAAACAAAAGAAATATCAATCATTACCTATAATAGCAGTGACGGCTCATGCCATGAAAGGATATCGAGAGCTATGCATTAACGCTGGCATGAATGATTATGTTACTAAACCAGTAGATAAGAATTTACTACATGCCAAAATAAAAAGGTGGATTTCAAAGAATGTATAAATCCACCCCTTTTCCAATTAGCATTTCACCCAAACAGGTTTAATTTTCTGTCGCATTATTTTTAAGCTGAAATAGATTAAAATTCCTGAAAGAAAGAAAATTCCCCAAAAACTCAATGAAGGGACCGCAACAGGTACTGCCATGATATTTCCAATCAGTATACCACTACTCTCGCTCACTGTGTATACCCAGGAGGCATCATTCAAGTTGATATCAGTATCACCAGTATTGCCGCGATACTGATCCCATATACGAAATGTTATATCACCAGGATAACCACCAAGATAATTCATATTAGGCTGAAATCTCAGTCGTGTTTGAGAGTCATCTGCCAATAACAGGGCATTTTCATCCGACACGGCAATGATATCTGTCCAGTTTTGACCATTGTCAATACTGTATTGCCATCGACCATTAGAATTACTGACCCCTGTCAGAGCAAGGCCAAATTCGGTGTCATAATCAATATCGGAATAGTCATCTGACATTTGATTTAAAATTTCGCCAATACTTGCTCCTCTAAAATCATTGGGGTTGACAGTCAGATTATCCGCGACATAATAATTATCTGTGCCATTGAATTCTGGAGCATTATCCATCGCAAGCATCAATACATAAGCAGAGTTAGCATTTGTAGTATAGGTGTCATTGGATACTTGTATGGGAGTCATGTTTTGCCCAATAACTATTGTGCGCATTTGGTAGGATGTTCCGATTAATTTACCACCACCTCCGCTGAAAACAGGACGTTGCAGTTGATAATCCGCAAAAGCTGTTGCTGTTGATAGGATTAAGACCGAAACAATTAAATAAAAATGTCTTAAAAATAACATAATTAGCTCCTTATATCACTTTTTATGTATTGGTTATTCAGCATTGTATCAAAAGTACAATGCCAACCATTTTGATTCGTAAACTATAATATTGAACTATGTCAAAAAAATTATAATCTTATCTTAAAATTATGATACTGGTCAAGATATTTATTTAAGACCATTTAGAAGTCTTTTTAGCCTAAACCAATTTATGAAATTTTTTATTTATTTTACCGGAAATATTATATATCTGAGAGTATTTCAAATTTAACAATATTATCCTCCTTTGCCTTGATTATGTTTATTCTCTGCCCCAGAAACGAAGCAAAATGTTTTGATCAATATGATCAGTCTCTGTTATTTCCATTTTTTTTAATATTTGGGCATATATGGCAAGAGATTTCAGATCGTTTTTTTCGTAATATATTTGAATTAAACTTAACACAGGAATGGTGTTGTTGGGTTCAAATAACATGGCTTTCTGGAATATGGTTTCAGCTTGTGCGTATTGTTTTTCAAAGATATTCAGTTTTCCCACTACCGTTAAGAACTCAATATTATCAGCGTCATTTAACAATAAAGACTCAAAAATTTCTTTAGCAAGTTTCAAATAATATCGTTTGGTGCCTTCTTCTAATATTTCGCTTTCAGCATATTTGATATATATACTGGCCAGTTGTTTCAACAAATCAGAATCATTTTTCCTTTCTTCAATTTTATCCTTCAACATTTTGATCCGATCTGTATAGCTTTTATCGAGTTTTACCAGACTGGAATGTGCATAAAAACGAACTTCTTGATTATTAAACGTTAAACATTTTTTGATAAGACGAACGGCTTCAGGGGATGCAACTTTTTCCAGATATTGAATCGCTCCTCTTTTCAAATCAATATTATCACCATTTAAAATATCCTGAAACGGTTGTATTTTTAATTCTTTTTTGAGCATTTCATCAGAATTATGAATTTGATTGAACCCTTTTCGTCCTTTCAGCTTCGACAAATCAGATGATTCATCAGCTAAACCCTTCTTTTTTAAAATTTTTTTGGCGAAGAGAAGACTTGAACCTGATCCTATTAATCCTATAATTGGAAAAAAAAGAATTAAATATCCACTTAAATGGGCGCTATAATTGATAGATCGTCTCTGGTTTGATTCAGATGGATAACAAAAGGGAATGAAAAGAATCAATAAAGACGAAATGATATGAAAGACAATTGCTTTAACCAAATTCACTTTTTCTAAGTGAAGATTATATACAAAATAGTATGCAAACGTTGCCTCAAAAAAAATGGCCAGTATAATGATCAAAGCAACACATAAACGCCTGATCTGTTGTTTGACAAGTAATGAATTCTCCATGTTACCCATTAATTTTTACAATTTTAACTTTTATTTTCAAAGCTTTATATTGTAAAGGGGTTAAATTTAACGCATTTATTTCTTGACTGATCATGATTCGATTCATCTTTGCTTGATGAATAGTTGTATTCGGTAAAATTAGAATGAACTTTGAAGGATTACGATCATGAAACAGATGGTTTGCATTGTCAAGTTTACTGTGAAGTGTCATTTGGATTACATTCATAATATCTTTTTTGATCTCAGCTGTAAATTTTTCAAATTTATCAATACGAATAGTGATTCCAATTAAGGGGGGCTCGATAATATGCATGGCTTTTAATTGATGTATCTTTTTTTTGAGATAATTATACGTAAAAACGCCGGTATTTCCATTCACAATCATCTCCTGACCTGCTTTTCTAACCAGATCCTGAGGATTTTGAATATCATGACCAATATCAACTGCTGCAATATTAATGGTATGTTCTTTATGATTATCATCTGGAGTACAATCAAATAACTTAATTTCATGATAAATATGTTCCATTATCGTTCTGGCTTCTGCAATGCAGATATCTGGTAACAATAAAATATATCGGGATGGATCTTGATCATGAAAAATTTGAGCTGTTTTATCAATTGTTGTGTGAATCAATTTTTTTATCAGGGTCAATATATCTTTCCTGAATTGGTCTGATATTATTGTAAAATTTTCAATCTCAAAAATCAGAGCAGATACACAAAAATTGTTGTTGATATGGGTTCTCTCTATTTCTTCTTTAAGTCTCTTGATCAGATGTGAATAGCGGAAAAATCCGGTATTCACATCTATCACCATTTTTTCATATATGTTTTCAATTAATTCAGTACTGTCTTTCATGGTTATATTAATTTCTTCTTCAGCAACATTGATACTCAGTGATTCATTACTATTTTCATAAGGTTTTATATTAAACAACTCAATTTCTTGTAAAAATTTTTGTTTTACAGTTTGAGCGCCTGTATATGAGGTATTTGGCAATATTAAAAAATATGTTGCCGTGTCATTACCATGAAAAAGTAAATCAATGGACCTGAGAATATTTTGAAAAAGCATTGTAAATACAATCAAAATATCCTTTTGAACTTTTTCGCTAAATGAATGAAAATTGATGACTTCAAAAGCCAAAATTGACAATGACAAATTATAGCGTTTCGCACGGTTGAATTCTTCATCAACACGCTTTTGAAAATATTTGTAATTATAAGCACCAGTGAAATCATCTGAAATATTTTTTTCTTTTGTTTTTTTGTATGACCTTGCCGTTTCTATAGCCAATCCACACCACTCTGAAATAAGCCCAGACATATTAACTGACTGAGGATTAAATTTGATAAATGGTATTTTTTCAATGTTCAAAACACCCAAAATATCTTTAGAGCTATTAACTATCGGTGAAGAAATAATGGCATCGGTATATGATGCAAACTGGTCTGAAGAGATTAAAGCATTAATTGAAACTGTTTTTTTTTGTTGAATCGTTATCGCCATTAAACCACTAGGTGTTTCAACTATTTCGGGCCTTGTTTTTTTTTCCGCATTATCAAGATATGCTTTTAAAACCAATTTCTTGTTTGAAAAAATGTAAATAGAACAGGATTCAACATGGACATGCTCTTTCAACATTTCGATTACAGATGGATAAATATTTTTTTCTTCAAGTGATTTTAGCGATTGAGCAGATTCATAGAGACTTGAAAGTGTTTGTTCCTGTGAAATAATGTGTGTATCAAGTTCCTCTTTGGCCTTATTGAGAATATCAAACTGTTTTGAAAGATTGTTCAGTTTACTGACAAGCGTTGAGTATTTGACTTGAAGTTTTAAGTATTGATTTTTCTGTATTTCTCTTATTTCTCCGATAACCACCCCTGCAAATAAAAAAAAGACGGGTAACGTGATGTAATCAGGCTGAAAAAGATTGATAAAAGATGTACCGGGAATATATAGTTTTACGAGGCCTAAAAAAGTTATACCAGACAGAATACCTGAATAAAAACCAACACTAAAACCGTATCTTGCCGAAAGGGGGATAATGGCAATCCAGAAAGGATGTGGATTAATATTGATAAATGCAGGCTTATTGTTGAAAAAATACAAATTGATCCCCACAAGTATTGATAAAATAATGATAATCTCAAGAATTTGCATTTTTTCAGGGAAACAAAATCGTTTTTTGTATATATTACCTGTTTTTATCATTTGTGAATAGGTACCACAGTTTAAATTTTCTATAAATTGACACGCTGTAAGAGATCATATAAAAAGAGCATTTTGATGCCAACATAATTGTTATTTCTAATCCATTATGGTTAATTTTATGAACGTACTATGTAATAAATGTCAAAAACAGTATCAAATTTCAGATTATCTTGTCACCCATCAAACGTTAATCGTTCGATGCTCAAACTGCAACAATGTTTTTAAAATCTATCCAGAAATACCATTATCTCAAAATGAGGCCTTAACAGAAACAATTAATTTACCTTTTTCAGTTGAATATGTAGAAAAAATTAAAGATATAATGGTCATCAGATTCCCTGGAGATTCTGTTGATGCCTCAAACTCAGAGGATTATAAGCATGATTTGTTACCATTCATTCATGCATATAAAAAAATAATTTTCGATTTTGCACAAATCAAAAAAATCGATAGCTGTGGATGTGGGCTTCTTTTTTTTTGTGTCAAAAAGGCAGAGGAAAAAAATACAAAAATCGTTTTATGTAATGTTTCTGATACGATATCTTCTCTTTTTCGGCTAACCAGACTCAATATTTTTTTCAGTATTTTGGAATCAGAAGAAAAGGCAATTCATTCATTTCAGTTTTGATATAAAGAATTCACACAATCGTAACAGCTCTAAGCCTCTACGACAGGCTGCTTTGCAAAAGTGATATATTCAAGGTTATTTATTTTGTTATCAAGCAGATAGATTCCAATGACCAGAGCAATTAAATTGGCGTATGTGTATCCATATCCATAATAATCTAAAGTGAACAGAGTACTCAGATAAGTTAAGCCAGCATTTAACAATAAAAAACTTATGCTAATGCATAAGACAGTGCCTCTCAAGTCAAAATAAAATAATATAATAATATTAATTGAGAGTAAAACATTAAGAAAAGCGCCAATCATTGATATCCGCAAAACTGGTAACTGAACTTTCTGAAGATGACAAAAATTGATAAGCTCTTGAGAAAAAATCAGACAAAGAATCGTTATGGTTCCTTGAAAAATAAGAAGCCCCCTGATACTTTCTTTTAAAGAAATAATCATTAGCTGTTTTTCTTCTAGTATACGATCATAGTTCAATCTTTCTGAAACAATAGAATAGTATGCTCGATAATGATCTGAAAAAGTTGTTTCTATTTTGAGTAAAAAAAAAGACAGGCTGGGTATTACTGTTATATAAGAAAAAAACATGGGGCCTTCATAAAAATCATTGGTTAGAAAATAAGGAACTATTGTGCGAGCCTCACTCGTCTGCCAGAAAATAAACTTATCAATCCAGATGCCAAGATTAATAATAAACCCAATTAATGAAAGATCCCAAAATTTCTTAAAGTACGATAAATAGCCAAAATTGATGATTGCTGATTCAGGAAACTCTTTTAATGTTATTGCAAGAAGCCAAAAAAAAATGACTGATTGACCGAGCAAAAATCCCCAAATAGCCCCTTCGATTCCCATATACTTGCCAATCATTATAGTAAAAATAATACTAAATAGAGATCCAAAAAGATAAGCATAAGAAATATTCTGATAATCTTTAATGGCTGAAAGAAATATCATGCAATACCAGATAAGGCTTATCATCAGAAAAAGACACACAGCAAGAATTTTATGAACAAAGCTGATATGAAAAAAAGAATAACAGACACCTGAAACCAAGCTTCCAATGGTGAGTAACAATATAATACCCGTTAAAAATGAGGATAAGGTTTTATCATTATTTTTTTCATAACTGAGATCTGCCAAGTATCTTGTGGTAACATACTGTAAAATACCCACAAAAATCAGAGAAAATGCATATGAATATATTATTGTTGAACGAAACAGCTCATGAGAAATATCATTATGTCCCATACGATGATAAAGACTTAAAAACGCAAGGCAAATAATTGACATCAGCCAGGGACCAGATGATATCAAAGCGGAATATAAATAAGCACCAACGTCTCCGGAAAATGAATCTTGTCTGAGAATTTTTTTTAATTCAAAACCGATTCCCGCCATTTGTTTCCTTTTAAATTTTATGATCAGACATATCTGGATGCCTAATAAAATTTTGGTAAATGGATCGATACTTTTGCATCAAATCACTGGCTTGATAGTAATTTACAACGCGTTGTTGCCCTGAAATTGCCATTTTACGCCTGAGTTCATGATCGGATAGAATGGTTATAATTCCATTACCTGTCCCAACAGGATCCGATACATTTGTGATAATGCCCGAAGGGCCAAGTTCTTTATCTTCTTTGGTACGCCCATTAATCAGTTCAGAGCAGGCACCAACATCCGAGGAAACAACAGGAATTCCCACACAATTGGCTTCCAAAATTACCAGGGGTTGTGCTTCGCTGATACTTGTGAGAACTAATATATGTAATTTAGGATAATAATCCAACACATTAATTTTACCTGTAAAAATCAATTGATCCTGGAGCTGTAAGAATTTTACAATTTCTATGCATTCTTTATAATATGATTCATCTTCTTCAGTAGGTCCCATAATATAAAATTTAACATTTGGAAATTGCATTGATACAATTTTGCAGGCTCTGATAAATGTTTTGACGTCTTTAATGGGTACCACTCTCCCAACAAATCCGACATGAAACGTTTCCGGTTTATCCTCTAAAAAATTGATACTTTTCAATCCACCGAATCTTTCGATATTAATACCATTTGGAATCACACTTACTTTATCAGGATCAGCGCCATCTTCTATTTCAATTTTTTTATTGCCTTCGTATAATGTAACTATTTTATCGGCTTCCAAATAAGTAATTCTTCCTATTCGATCAAAAAGATTGAGCCATAATTGTTGAGAAACAGCAAGTTTATCTTGAATCTTCAAATAATCATCCTTTGGCATATACATCCATTCAGCCTGCGATATTTCAATTTTACGTTCTTTGGTATAGATGCCATGTTCAGTAATAAAAAAAGGTCTTTTAAACAAATGCTTTGCCATTGAGCCCAAAAGTCCTGCAAATCCAGTTGATATGGAGTGATATACCTTTGCATAAGGCAGTTGGGTTCTTAACAGTTTAAATACCGGGAGATGGGTAAACCGACGTGTCCAGAAATAATCCAAAAAGGGTTCGGGATTATTTTTAGGTTGAAGTTCAAGGAATAAATTCCAGGCATCTTTTCCATAAATCATGTCGTAAGATGAAAGACCTTTTTTATTTGAATGAAAAATTGGTATAATTTCCTTAAAAAAAGAAAAATCATTTTCTTTTAATTTTTTATGAAACGTACGAAGAAGATTGATTTGTTGAATGCGTTTTGATTTTTTGATTCTTCCTGTTTTTTTTAAATCATAATCATGGAGATAAATAACTTTATAATCATTAAAATTATCAGGTATTTTGTATTTAATGGACACGTTATCTTTTGAAGATGGAAGAATACACACTGCTGTAAAATGAATATCTGTTAAAGCCGATACAATATCATGTACCCATGAAGATACACCGCCAGAAACAAAAGGATACGTTCCTTCTAAAATTAAGCAAACATCATATGTGTCTGAATTATTCATATGTTAACATCGATGTATTATTGAGATAAATGAGGGGAGACTTGATGTATCCCTTTTAAAAGAATTGAGAGACCTATCATCTTTGTAGTTATTCTGGGGAAAGTCAACCTCAAAATAATAAGCGGCAGACAATAACCGCTTCTTTTGAGGTTGACTTTCCCCAGAATAACTTGCATGAGCAATCACATTAGCTATATATTCCCAAGGATCGACATCTCTTAATCGGCATGTCTCAATAACACTCAACATTGCTGCAAAAGATCGGCTACTTTCAACCGTGCGTGTACCATAGGTAATTTTCCGA
>Ga0272440_1002917_pt1 | contig 13073 bp, 10 predicted proteins | sample SSMMMBAug17_FD_192440 | JGI IMG/M metagenome (GOLD analysis project Ga0272440, IMG submission 192440) | Marine sediment archaeal communities from Little Sippewissett salt marsh, Falmouth, MA, United States - SSM-MMB-Aug17 | ecosystem: Environmental > Aquatic > Marine > Wetlands > Sediment ...
AACCCCCCTCAAGGGGGGAACTTGAACCGTTGAAATTACTCTGTTTCTTCTTAACCTGACGGCTATGGGCTTTAGCCCTACGCTTTCTTGCTATTGCCGAGAATTTTCTCTTAGCCTAACGGCTATGGGCTTTAGCCCTACGCTGTTCTTGCAATTGCAGAGATCGCACATTTTTATTTGACGATTAATATTTTGTCATATCCGGCGAAAACTTTTTTATACACGAAAACTTATGACCGCTTACTTAGCAACTAATTTTTATTTGACAAGACATCATCTATTAATTATACGTTTGTCCCAGTAAATATCAGAAGATATTTTTTTATTATTTAATCCACAACAATAATCAAGCCACGAAGGCTTAACAGATCAGTTTATCTGAATGTTTCCTTTGTGGTTTTTTTGTTTTTTGGATGACTATTTTATTAATTTATTAATACTATCAACATGTTATTAAATGTTTCGCCAAATTTATATTAAAATATTATGCTTATTTTTCATAGTTTTCGTATCCGAGCTTTTCTTGATTTTTATATTTTCAGATATTCTTCATGCAAAGCAGCAGCAGAAATGTGTTGAAAAAGATACCAATCAAAACAACAAGATCGATCAGATCGCCTGTTTTGATTCAAACAACAACATCCAGTTGTTGAAAATAGACAGTAATCACGATGGTATTTGGGATCGATTTCAATATTATCAAAACAACAAAGTGATTCGTCTTGAGAATGATATCGACGATGATGGTTACATTGATTCTCGTGATTTTTTGGAAAATGAAAAAAGAGTTCGGCGGGAAAAAATTAATAAAAAAAATTTGGTGTACCAATTAATTCTGTTCGATGCCAACGAACAACCTCTAACCATTAAAAAAGATACCTCGCTTAGTGGTCGATTTGACACTTTTTATGAATTTAAAAATGGAATGATTGCAACTGTAACAAAAGACCCAGATGAAAATGGCATTATCAGTGAGTGGATTACGTATCGCAACAACAGCCCTATTGAAAAAAAAAATGATGATAATGAAGATAAATTTTATGAGAAAATTGTCTATTATTCATCAAAAGGACATCCCGAAAAAAGTCTTCATGATATGGATATGGATAATTATCATGAAATTGTTCGTTATTACGACAAGGGACAAATTATTAGACAGGAAAAAGATATCAATAAAGATCAAAAACCAGACCAGATCACATTATTTAATGATTCAATGATTTCTGTTCATAAAAATGATACCAATTTTGATGGTGTATTCGATGACCTGGCTACTTTTATTAATGGTACAATTAATAAAATACAAAAAGATTTGAATTTTGATGGTTCGATGGATATTTTTTATTTTTATGATGATGCTGGAAAAATAAAGGAAATAAAAGAAGATACACGATACACTGGGACTATTGATCGAAAAAAATATTTTAAAAATGGTAAGATTCAAACCATTTACGAAGATACGGATTTAGACCATTTTTTTGAAATGATTCGTTACTATAAAAATACGAAATTATATCTCCAGACAACCCTCTCCAAATTAACGAAAAAAGAAAAGATGAAAATTTATTTTAATTCAAAAGAAGAAAAACAAAAGGTTGAAATAGATTCATTGAATGATGGGAACATGGATACATGGCAATATTATGTAAGGAATCAATTGGTCAGGCTTGAAAAAGATGATAATCAAGATCAGAAAGTCGACTTAAAAGTGTTTTATCAAAAAGGTGTCAAACAATATCAACTCAAAGATATGGATTATGATGGTTTTTTTGAAACCAGGCAGATTTTTTCTGATCCAAAATGGTCTGTTGTTATGACTCAGGATATGAATCAAGATGATAAAGAAGATCTTTTTTATTATTATATCGATGGCAAACTGATGCAGAAAAAAATCGATGAAAATTTTGACAATCAAATTGATTATGTTGAAATTTTTAATACAAATGGCCAATTGATCAAAAGTATTGAAGACGAAAACCATTCTGGATATTTAGATCTGACATGGTTTTATAATGATTCAGAATATCCTGAAAAAGCAGAAAAAGATAAAAACAACGATCAAAAAGCAGATATCTGGTTTTATTATCAAAAAGGAAAAATTGTTTCTGTTGAAGAAGATACCAACTATGATGGGAAACCCGATATATGGGAAAAATATGATGAATCAGAAGCAATGATTTATAGAAGCAAGGATATTGACTTTGATGGTATTGCAGATATCACTTATCCTGACAATCATTAAACAACTATTCAATCCAGTAAAGGAAATAAAAAATGATAGATAATAACATAATCGCTTTTATATCAAAAGGTGGCGTTCTTGTGGTTCCAATTTTTTTATGTTCCATTGTTGCACTTGCCATTTTTTTTGAAAGACTGATTCGATTTGCTTTAATGAAAAGTCGTGGCGCAGGGCTTGCGGAAAAGGTTGCGGATTTATTAAAGAATGGCGAGAACCAAAAAGCCTTTAAACTGGCAAATGAAAGTCGCTCGCCTATGGGACGTATTCTTGTGCAGGCAATGGATGTCAGCAATGGAGATCGTGAGCTGATCGAAACTGTTATTGTAAACGCTACCGATGAAGAAGTCAGATACTTATCTTCATATACACAGGCGTTGGCAACAATTGGTAATATTGCTCCTATACTTGGTCTCTTAGGAACAGTTATCGGTATGATCAAAGCATTTATGGTCATTCAACAAATGGGTGGAAAAGTAAATGCATCTGTTCTGGCAGGAGGTATCTGGGAAGCCATGCTGACGACAGCATTGGGATTGGCTGTGGCTTTACCGACTATGGTCGCTCATAGTTATTTAATTTCCAAAATTGATAAATACGAAGCCAGACTTCAAAAGGGTTCTGTTACGTTTATGAAAAGTATTTTTATCCAATAGACAGGAGCAGTAATCATATGTTAGTCCATAAAAAAAAAAGACCCCGATATCAAATGGAATTCCCTCTGACATCATTAATTGATATTGTTTTTATGCTGTTAATTTATTTCTTGCTAACCACCAATTTTATGGTTGATGAAGGAATTGATGTAAAACTTCCACAAGCAAAATCCGGTGCACCACAAATCAAACAGGAAATAACCATTTATGTGGATAAAAATGGTCAGCCATGGTTAAACCAAAAGCAAGTTTCTTTAAATCAGCTTTTTACAGAACTTAAGCAATTAATTGGTCGAGACAAAGACAGAATAGTGATTATCAAAGCTGATCGTTCGGTTATTCTTAATAAAGCCGTTAAAGTGATGGATATGGCAAAAGCTGCGGGCGCAAACCGTTTGTCACTGGCAACTGAAAAGGAATGGTAATGGGGCATATTGTTCATATTCAACCCAAAAGCATTAACTGGCTGCTGATTAGCTTTCTATTCATTTCTATTGGTATTCATACATTTATGTTTATACCCATCGTGAAGTTATTTAATGAAAAATCTATGACTTATATTGAATTCTCTTTAGAAGAAACAGTTAAACCTTATTATCGTTCTATTCCACGTCCAAGGCGAATGCATAAAATTCCTAAAATTATTGAGACCAAAGCGTTTCATGTCAGGCAACAACATATAAAACCCATGAAAATTGAGCCAGACAAAAGTATTTTACCCAAAGAACTATCGCATTCTATTGATTTACCCGCTGTTCCTGATGCACCAGATATGCCAGATATGGTAAGTTCAGAGCTTACTCAATGGCAACCGATGACTGACGTTGGTGTTATTTATACGAAAGATGAATATATTGATATGCTTAGGATTAGCATTGAACGTCATAAAAAATATCCACAAATTGCGCGAATCAGAAATATTGAAGGTCATGTAAAAGTAGAATTCGAAATTTGTCAGGGGGGAAAAGTAAAAAATATTAAAATCATTCAAAGTTCCGGAAGAAAGATTTTGGATCAAGCAGCGATGGATGCCATTAATAATGCGTCACCTTTACCGATACCACCTCAACAATTGTTTAAACTTCCATTAAAACTGATAGTTCCTATTAACTTTGAACTCAATTGATGGATTCCTGTAGGATGACTTCATTAATATTGTTTCTAAAATTATGATATTACAAAAGTTTTACATTTTACGCCTTTGACATCGTTTTGAAAACCCATTATAAATTTCAAATATGCTTTTTTCAAAATGGACGACCATAACGAACAAAGAGAAAGGATGATATTATGTTGTATTTTCTACCTGGACCTCTCAAAGGCATCATTTCAATAATTATTTATTTTTTGAACACTGTGTTTTGTTCAACTTTTTTATATCCTATTGCATTGATGAAATTTTTGATCCCAAATAGACGTTTCCGAAAATATTGTAATATTTTTTTGGACAACCTTGCAACATTCTGGATCAGTGTTAACACTTGGAACATTAAACTTACCAAGCAAATCAGGTGGCATGTCACTGGAATTGATATGCTAAAGAAAGAAGATTGGTACCTGGTGATTTCAAATCATCAATCCTGGGTTGATATTCTGGTTTTGCAAAAAGTTTTTAACCATAAAATTCCCTTTTTAAAATTTTTTCTTAAAAAAGAACTTATATGGGTACCTATATTAGGATTGGACTGGTGGGGACTTGATTTTCCATTTATGAAACGCTATCCCAAAGCATTGCTAAAGAAAAAACCGCATCTCAAGGGAAAAGACATAGAAATCACTCGGCGTGCTTGTCAAAAATTTAAAGATAAACCGGTTTCTGTTATGAATTTTGTTGAAGGCACACGTTTCACATCTGAAAAGCATCATCAACAATCATCACCCTATCAAAATTTGCTCAAACCGAAATCCGGAGGAATTGCATTTGTTTTGGCAGCAATGGGCGATCAAATCCAAAATATTCTGAATGTGACCATTGTGTATCCAGATGAAAAAAAATCATTTTGGCAATTTGTATGTGGTAATGTGAATGATATCATTGTTTCTGTTGAAGTGTTACCCGTGTATGAACATTTAATTGGTGATTATTTTGATGATATGAATTTCAGGAAATCATTTCAGGATTATCTCAATCAATTATGGGCTCAAAAAGATGAAAAAATTGTGTTTTTAAAAAATAAATGGTGCAAGATAACCGATAATGATAGCCAATTGAGAGCAAACTAAATTATAAATGTTTGTGATAATTTAGGAACAATTGAATATAAGTCCCCCATTTTCAATTGTACGTTTCGTGGCTATAGATTGTATAGACAAGGCATGCCTTGTCTATACAAACAAGAGATTTTTTATTGAACTGAATCCTTTTTGATAATTGACATAACCAATAAAAACATGTAATGGTTTACGAAATTATCACTGATAAACTCACAACAAATGTTGAAAAACAATATGAATAAAAAACAATACATCTTAAAAAGGTCTAATATCAATAACAGAATGGATACAAATAATCCAATATGGTGGTGGTGTATTCTATCTGTAGTGGGGCCTTGATCAAGGTGTAAAACCTGTTTGATGAGTATCTTTTAAAACCCACTACTGGATGTTTTCCAGGAAGTGGGTTTTTTTTTGCTTAATAAGATCTAAGGAATGCTCTGAAAAATAATTCCCCCATTCTTCGGTTATTGTTTGTAGAGACAAGGCATGCTTTGGGGTGCAACACAAAAAAGTTGCACAATATTTTATGATTTTATTGCATTTCTTAGCCCTGAAAGTTCGTTAAATAACAGCCCGGGGCAACGCCCTGGGTAAAAATTAATGAGGTTTAGCCCTGAAAGGGCGCTACATAATACATGAAAAGGTTGTAATATGTGCCGCCCTTTCATGGCTAAATATAAACACATGTAACCCAGGGCGTTGCCCTGGGCTGTTATTTAACGCCCTTTCAGGCCTTTCAGGGCTAAGAAAAAAGTGCAACTTTTTTGTGTTGCACCCCATGCTTTGTCTCTACGATCTATAGCCACGAAACTTACAATTGTAAATAGGGAACTAATTTTTCAATTGTTCCTGACCATTATTTTATAAATATTGAAATAAGGAGTTAACCAATGTCCGACAAACTAAACGTCATGCAAAAAGATAAACTGGCAGATATTGAAACCCCTGTATCTGCATATTTAAAATTGTGTAAACAAAGAAAGGATTCATTTCTTCTGGAAAGTGTTGAAAAAAAAGAAATTACCGGGCGATATTCAATTATTGCCTATGATCCTATTTTTGCAATGGAAATGGATGATCAGCATGTGTATTGCATGAAAGATGGCCAAATTGAAACCGCTCCCAAACATCAATTTTTTGATTTAATTCGAATCCATTTAAATCGACTTCAATGTGAAAAACCACTTCCATTACCCACATTAGGTTCCTTGATGGGTTTCGTTGGCTATGATGCAGTCCGATTAATTGAACGGTTACCATCTCCCTATCAGAATAACATGCCTGTTTCCCGTCTGGTTTTTCCATCGCGATTTATTATTTTTGACCATTTACTTCGTATGATGACCTTATTTGCTTTGGATAACGATAAAGCCGTATGTAACGAAAAAATTTCTGAAATGGAACAGCAGCTTTCATCGCCTTTAGTATTATCCAGTTCAACGTCAAGTATCCATGTAACACCTCCTGACAAAGAAAGATATTGCAATGCGGTTTCAAAAGGAAAAGAATATATCCGTGCAGGAGATATCTTTCAAGTTGTGCTGTCTGATCGATTTGAAGGTGAAACCGATCTATATCCATTTGAGGTATACCGACGGCTTCGGCTAAGAAGCCCGTCTCCATATATGTTTTTTCTGGATTTTGGTAATTATCAACTGGTCGGATCATCTCCTGAAACCTTGGTAAAAGTCAATGATCGCAAAGCATTTATCATGGCCATTGCCGGAACCAGGGGACGTTCCGATGATGCTGAAAAAGATCGCGCTCTTGAAAAAGAACTACTTGCTTGCGATAAAGAAACCGCAGAACATATTATGCTGGTTGATCTTGCCAGAAATGATATCAGCCGTGTATCTCAGTATGGCACAGTAAAAGTTGATCCATATATGTCTGTTGTTCGATACAGCCATGTCATGCATATCGTTTCTCAGGTTGAAGGTATTCTTCAGGAAGGAAAAGATGCTGTCGATGCTTTAAAAGCCGGTTTTCCAGCGGGGACTGTTTCAGGAGCTCCAAAAGTCAGAGCTATGGAGATTATCGATGAACTTGAAAATGCATCTCGAGGGCCCTATGCCGGAGCTGTTGGATACTTTGGCCCTAATAATTTTATGGATATGTGTATTGCCATTCGAACCATCTTATTTCGAAACAATCAGTTTACCATTCAGGTTGGTGCAGGTATTGTTGCAGATTCAGTACCAGCAAATGAATATAAGGAAATTCAAAATAAAGCGGCTCAGAGTATTGCCGCAATGGAAAAAACAGCGAAGGGTGATATATAGTAGTTTAATCCTCTATTTATTGTCCTTGAGTGATTCTATTATTGGAAAAAAAACGCTTTTTGCCAGTAAAATAAATGCATCATCAAATGGATTTTGGTGCTGAAAATATCGTTCGTAATAGGGATTTTCAGATTCACTTGGATAATCGGTATACTCATTGGGATTCCATTGCTTCTGTGCTTTGATAAGCGCTTTATGTTCAAATGTTCCTTCCATAACTGATTTCGCAAATTCGTATGATGATGCAGGATAAAAATGAAGGGGTGTGCTTTGACCTTCCACAAATAGGGTTATTAAATTTTCAAGCAATGACTTGCTGTCGTCGACAGGAGAAAATTGATACACTTTTTTCTTGCCAGCAAACCATGTCGATAGCGGTGAACGTTGATGAATATTTACCATAAGATGATTTAACCAGCATTCAATAAAATCATTGGCTTTTGCTGTTGCAGGGCGATAAAAAACCAGGCCTTTTTCAAAATGATTTTGAATTCTTCCGGTAATGGTCATGCCCCCTGTTTTAAGATTAAGATCAATTGCAGGCAATGGATTTTGTACCATAGGTTGAATATTTTCTGACAATTGTTTGAGTTCATCAATGAGATCATAATAAGCCGTACGTCCCATTTCTCCCAATGGTAAGCAACCACTGGCGCGCGATCGATCAAGATATTCGTAAGGATCTTTATTTTCTATCATGATCTCTAAAATATTTTTTTTAAGCAAATATCCATCTAAACCGCTGATATCAAATGGTTCCCGACTTTCAAGCGACCGAAGCCTGTCATGTAAATAAAGCCCCATTCGAAAATTGAAAAAATATTGGATGGGGTTTTTGAAAAAAGTAACCAGTTCATTTATGGAAATACTGGTTTCGATTTCGTGATGAACTTTTTTTGACCAGAATGGCGTCGGTGGCGTAATAGACCGATCAATCAATGCTTTTGCTGCTGTGCAATTATCTTGAGAATAACTAAAAATATTTTCCTGAGATGAAAAATACGATGGATGAAATGCTTGTAAGCGGTGATGTCTCGTAAGTGATTCTATGGCAGAGCCTTTTGAAAAAACAAAAGTGTCATCCAGATAATCCAAGAGTTCACTGATTAGCACCGATGGTGGGCGGATGGCGTTATCAGTAATCTGATGGCCTAAATAACTGATATAAAACTGCTTTCGAGCAGAAATAATGGCTTCTAAAAAAATATACCGATCATCATTTCGAATGGATCGATCTCCGGGTCTGGGATTTTGAGAAATCAAATTAAAATTATGCTTACGATCTTTGCGAGGATAATCTGTATCGTTTAAGCCAATAATACAAATAACTTTAAATGGGATGGCTCTCATGGGAAGCATAGCGCAGCAGGTGACATGGCCAGATAAAAAACCCAAATGTGATCTTGTTTTTTCCAATGTATGGGTTAAAAACCATTTAATGGCTGAAAAACTGATTTTGGTTGATTGTTCATCTTTACTGACAGTGTGTTGTTGCGCAATCAATCCTAAGCGATGAAGCACATCACGAATGGCGATGACCTGATTGTCTTCTTCATCCAGGGGCAAAAAGCAATCATCCAGAATACCATTCATTACAGATATCCATTGGTCTAATGATCGGCTGGCATCCAGAATGCGAATTTTTTGAAACAAGGTATTTGACCAGGCAGCAAAATGTCCCAACAACTCAGCAGACTGGCCTTCAATAGCATCATACGGCAATATCCCACAAAAAGGATGTTCTGATTCTCCATGCATGGCATATCCCAGGAATAAACGATCCAGAGCACTTTCCCAGGTATTTTCCGGATAGGCTTTCATCCCAAACCGGGTCCGAAATTCACCAGACTCTCCCCATCGAATGCGTGTTTGGTCAATCCAATGATTAATCAAAGGTAAATCTTCCGAAAGTATCTGAAAACGTCTGCTCATTGCCGGACATTCGAGAATTGAAAGCATTTGAGCTGTTTCAAGACGGCTTCCAGGTAAATCCAATATCATTAAAAAAGTATCAATAATCTGGCTTTCTTTTCGCCGATTTCTGTCTGAAATAGAATAGGGGATGGCTTGTTGATGATCTGGATTATCGAAAACCGCTTGAATGAGGGGAGCATATGTTTCAATATCAGGTGTCATCACCAACACATCTCGCGGTGAAAGATCTGGATTTGATTCAAACATAAATAGCAATTGATCATAAAGTACCTCAACTTCTCGCATTGGGCTGTGACATGAATGAATCACAATAGAATGATCATTATCAGGTACTTGTTAAGAAAATACTGGCTTATCAATGGTCAACTTTAGCAATTGGCTTTGAACCGTTGACAATAAATTAATGGGTGGAACAGCTTGAAATAAATCCCTGACATCCATCTGTATTTGAGAATCGTCCATAAATTCATACAGCATATTCAGAAAGTCTTTACCCAATTTTCCCATTGATGCCAATAAAGGGTGGCCTTCTTCAAGATACAACGAATCCTCAGACTCAGCGGTCTCTTTGAACTTAATACGAGAAATTTCCCGCTTTGATTTGATATCTCCCCAGAATTCCTTACTGGGATTTAATAAGAAAATATGTACTTCAAATAAATGGGAAATAGCCATTAACAACTGGGTATGAAATCGGGGTAATGCGGATATTCCAAAAATAAAAATACGTTCAGCAAATGGTTGACAGTTTTGACTGAATATTTTTTCAATAGCCATTTGTCCCAGTTGGGCACTATGAAAATCAGACACATTCTCGCATAAAGCTCTCCATAAAATGGCTTGCCAGTGATCGTCCTTACCTTTTTCCCATGCATGAATCATTTCAGGGCGGTAAATGATATATTGATCAAACGTATCTGCTATTCGGCTACTAATCTGAAGTTGTTTTAAATTTTGAATGCTATCTTCAGCCAGATATTGTTTGATAGGGGAAAAAGCCTCATGATCCAAAAATTTTGGGATAAGTGCCATCAGTTTCCATGTCATGACATCAATATCAAAAGCATTGGGTTTATCAGGATTGAAAGACTGATCAATTTCTGGCAACAAATTGTCAAAAATAATACGAACCAATCCATCGGGAAAAGGAAACTGAATATTGGCACAACATCCCAATCGTTCAGCGATTTGCAATGAAATCCATCGTTCCATGCCTTTGCTCTGAACAACAATCGTTTCTGGAGCCAGGGCGTTGGAAAGAGGTTTACGTAATCGTTCAGTTAATTGGTCCAATAAAACTTCTGTTTGATTACTTTGGTAAAGGGTGATCATAAATTATTCAGTTTCTCCTGATTCCTGAATGGTCTCAATGGCTTCATCGATAGCGTCCTTGATATCAGGATTTTCAGCCTGATTTAAAAATTCTTTTAAAAGAGATATATGTGTTATTGTTCCACATACACCCATCAAATAAATGAGATCTCCTTGAACTTGAATCGTTGAACCTGGAATCATTTGCCAGATTTTATCACACAATGTTTTGGCCAGTTCTTTATTTTCATCAGCAATGTACTCCACACAAACCATAGCTCCCAAACGAACTGATAATAATTCATGTCCCATCAACTGATGAAAATTATCAAAAAAATGTCCTTTTTCCAAAATGACTTCTGCCAATTGTTCAGCCTTTCCTTCTGACAGCATGCGTTGTAATGTTTCCTGTTGCCATTGCTCTGGATTGTTTCGAATGACATCTATTATTTCAGAAAGCTTAATTTGGCCTGTCCATAAAAAATTTTGATACACAATAGCGGGTACAGATTGAATTTTATGCGCTTCAGCTTTTTCTGGAAATAAACCAACATCGATGATTGTCAAATGAATTTCTGGATTTAACCAGGCCAGAGGAAGTAATTGTTGAAGCGTTGTAGGACAATGGGGACAATGCGGTGAAACAAACATCGTAAGATAAGTTAATGGAAGTGTATGAATATCTGCATATTGTGAATCCAAATCAGGCGATTGAATGTTATACATTAAAGCATTTAAAAAAGGCATTAATTCAGTGCCTTCTGGTAATGCGTGAAAATGTAGGTTATCTTTCAATTGTATTTCAGGTAATTCTTTATCAATAAGTTGATAGTCAATTTTAAACTGATCGCATTTTGATTCCAGCAGGTGACCATATGCATAAAATTGATCATCCGGGCTAAGATTTCGCGATAATATTTTAAATGAAATATTTTGAGTGAGTTGTTTTTGCCATGATTCAATTCGATTCATTTCTAAGGATGTCATATTTGTTCTCCTTTTTATAGTGGAAAATATCCTTATATTTTTCCAAAATCAGGTCTTTATGAAAGTCCATTGCGCGAGTCCGGCTGTTTCCAGCATATTGATATCGAACGGTTGGGTCCAGACATAAACGCGTCATGGCTTCACATAATGCGCCAACATTACGATCAGGAACAAGAACGCCATAGGTTGCATATTCGACCCCTTGTTCAAGATGTTGGCTGTAATTTGTGTTTGGAGCAATAATTTCTCGCTGTCCACCTGAACTATCAGTGCTGATGACTGGAAGTTTACAGATCATGGCTTCAATCATAGCATCGGGAAAGCCTTCAACCGAAGATGAATACACAAAGACATGGGATCTTTTCAGGTACATATAAATATTGTTATCCGGCTTTACAAAAGCGACACGTTCATATATTTTGCATCTTTTAGACAATCGTATCAGCGATTTTAATTCTGGACCAGTGCCAATAATAATTAATTCAGCTTGAGAAACAGAATGGCTTGTTTTTTCAAAAGCTTTAATTAAAATATCAAAATTATTGCCTGAGTTAAACTCTCCTAATGCTGTAATATAAATTTTGTTTTTATTAAAGCTAAAAACCATTTCATCTGGCAAAGAATTGCTTTTTTCATCAATGTCGTCAATATCAAAGAAGTTAGGAATAATTTTTTGAGGTAAGGGGCATTCTAATAATGACCTCACCTCTTTTTGCATGGCTTTATTTTTAAACACAATCATATCTGCGCTTGGATACAAAAATTGTGTCAGCCACAACTGGAAACGCCCCCAAAAAAATTTGTTTTCGTATCCACTGATCAAGTCATTATTGACAATTTGAACAAAATGTGTGGCTCCTATGAGTTTTGCCATAATGTTCACATAATTGGCAAATGTGAAATGACTTTGGATGAATTCAATATTTTCTGAAATCACAATGTCTTTAAGTTTTTTCGCTAAAAAGGGCAACGACAATAGATCACGCATCCCTGAATCTACACCTGTACCATTAGAAAGATAATGTACAGGAATCTTTGACAATTCAGAATCAAGCGAATGGTCTTTATCCAGACAGATCAGGATAACATCGTTCATTTTTTCATGATAATAATCAATCAAATGAAAAATCGTACGCCCACCACTTCCTAAGGAGCTTACCAGAATAGCACGCATATCAATCTCCAAAACAGAAAATAATATAAGTGTAACAACAATTATTTACAGATTATTGTCAGAATATATTTTGGCAAGGTTAGACGCTAAATGGAAGATATTTGTTTGAAACATACATCATCGAGTGATAACGAAGCCAAAACCCTTATTATAATGAAAATTACAATTACCTGTATTTGAGTATCATAACAAATACTTAACAGTCTGAACCTTTGATAGATATAACAAATATGATCCTATTTGGAAAGGAATTAATATGAACAATTATAAAA
>Ga0272440_1002918_pt1 | contig 13068 bp, 7 predicted proteins | sample SSMMMBAug17_FD_192440 | JGI IMG/M metagenome (GOLD analysis project Ga0272440, IMG submission 192440) | Marine sediment archaeal communities from Little Sippewissett salt marsh, Falmouth, MA, United States - SSM-MMB-Aug17 | ecosystem: Environmental > Aquatic > Marine > Wetlands > Sediment ...
CATGTATCTCCTGACAACTGGCATCGCTGCTTTTTGCTGGTTAACGCTGATTAGCATACTGGTATTCAGATATCGAAAACAAATTCACATACAAAAATCAAAAGAGGCCGCTTTAATAAATGAAAATAATCAGCGTATTCTGTTAAATAATATTCCAACCCAGGTATGGTATCTTGTCAATGATCATACCTATGGTGCGGTTAACCAGGCCCATGCCGCATTTAATGGCTTAAGTATTGATGACATGGCTTTTAAAAGCATGCATGACATCTTTCCCAAAAGCATTATTTCATTGTATCAACAAGGAAACAGTGAGGTATTTCAATCTGGAATCTCAATAAAAAGCGAAATTTGGATCCCTGGTAATTCAGGAAACAAACGATTGCTGTACATTAATAAATCGCCCATACTGGATGCTCTTGGATGTATTGAATATGTGGTATGTACTGCAGAAGATATTACTGAACAAAAACAGGCAGAAGAAAAGCTGAAATATCACGAAGATCAATGGAAACATATTCTTGAAGAACTTCAAACAGGCGTATTCATTATCGAATGCCAGACACAAAATATTCTTTTTGTGAATAAAAAAGCCTCTCAAATTTTGGGTTTCAGCACTGAGCAGATGACGGGTCAACCCTGCTACGGTTTTATATGCCCGACGCCTTCCAACGAATGTCCGGTGATCAATTATAATCAGATCATAGACAATCATGAAATGGATTTTATCAAATGCGATGGAAAGGTGATCAAGGTTCTAAAAACAGTGAAACCCATTATTTATATGGATCAAGAGTGCCTGTTGGAAAGTATCATTGATATTTCTGAACGCGAAAAAGACCGCAAACAGATTGAAAATCAGCTCAAAGAACTGGCATCATCCAGAGAAAAATTACTCAGCATGATGGAAGATGCAGAAGAAGCACAAGAAAAGAGTAAAGCGCTCAATAAACAATTATTTGAAAGTCAACAATTTCTGGATCATGTACTTCAAAGCATTCTTGATGGGATCAGTATTTTAAATCCAGATCTCACCATTCGCATGACAAACCATATTGTTAAAGAATGGTATGCAGACCGTGGACCTCTCGAAGGTCAATACTGTTATCAATGTTATCATCTCATAGATAAAATTTGTCAACCCTGTCCTGCGATACGATGTTTCAAAACAGGATCATTGGAAACCGATATTGTCCCTGGCCCCAGGGGTGGAAAAGTGGAATGGATAGAGCTGAACTGTTATCCCATGAAAGATGAAAATACCGGTGAAGTCAAAGCCGTTATTGAGTATGCCCGGGATGTTACTGAACGCATCCGATCTGAAAAAAAACTTGTAAAAACAATGGAAGAAATTGATACATCCAGAAAAGAAGCGCTAAAACTGGCCAAAGATGCTGAAAAATCTAAATTAAAAGCACAAAAAGCAAGTGAGGCCTTAAAACTGACCAATATTAGCCTTGAAGAACAAACCCTGCTGGCCAATCAAATGGCTGAAAAAGCCAGACTGGCCAATCAAGCGAAAAGTGAGTTTTTGGCCAATATGAGTCATGAAATTAGAACACCAATGAATGGTGTCATTGGTATGTCTGATATTCTGATGGATACCCCATTGACACCAGAACAGAATCAATATGTCAATATTATTCGAAACAGCGGTAAAAGTTTATTGTCGCTGATTGATGATATTCTGGATTTTTCAAAAATTGAGGCGGGAAAATTGACGCTGGACAATGTGGATTTTGACTTACAGGAAACGATTGAGGATGTTGTTGAAATGGTAGCTGTTCGTGCCCATGAAAAAAATCTTGAAATCTATTGTTTCATTGACCCGGGTATTCCGCTATTATTAAAAGGTGACCCGGGACGTCTGAGACAGATTCTTATTAATTTGCTGGGTAATGCCGTTAAATTTACCCAACAAGGTGAGATTATTGTTAAAGCCGATCCGGAAACCATTCATGACAAAACTGTTTGCATCAAATTTTCTGTGGAAGATACGGGTGTGGGAATACCGGAAGAAAAACAGCAGAAACTGTTTTCTCCTTTTTCTCAAGTACATGACACGAAGAATCAACCTCGCCATGAAGGAACCGGGCTTGGACTGGCAATTTCTAAACAGTTATGCGAATTAATGAATGGCCAGATAGGCGTGATCAGTGAACCTGATATGGGGTCCTTATTCTTTTTTACCGCAACATTCGACAAACAGACCATATCTATACCACATGAAAAAACAAGATGCGCATTTCGAGATAAACGTATTTTGATAGTAGATCACAAAAAAAGCAATTGCATGCAGCTCAAACATCTACTCAGGGCCTGGGAATGTGAAATTAAAAGCATTTCAAACGAAAAACAGGCAATGTCTGAATTAAAAACTGCATTTCAAGAAAATAAGCCCTGTCAGATGGCAATGCTGGATTTTCATCTACCTGAAAATGGGACAAAATCATTCGCCAGAAAGATCAAACAGGACCCTGAAATCAAAGATACCTTTTTGGTGTTGATGACTTCAATTGCCCAGTCGAAAAAACTGGAACAATCTGATCGGACGATATTTTTTGATGTGATTACCCGACCTGTACGACATTCGCGTTTATATGATTGTCTCAGTCGGGCGTTTGAAGCGCATAAACATACAGAGCCTTTAATATCAGACAAGAAACCCGTTTTATCTAACAATCAAAAGCAGGCAAATATACTGCTTGTTGAAGATAATCTGACAAATAGAATGGTTGCTGTTTCAATTTTCAAAAAGTCGGGTTATCGTGTCGATGTTGCTGAAAATGGTATTGAAGCCATTGATGCTCTCAAACGAAAAACGTACAATCTTGTTTTTATGGATTGCAATATGCCAAAAATGGATGGTTATGAGACGACAAGATATATTCGCCAATCAACTGATTTGGCCAGCAACTCTGATATTCCCATTATTGCCATGACGGCTTATGCCATGAAAGAAGACAGGGAAAAGTGCTTAAATGCCGGGATGAATGATTATCTCAGTAAGCCGGTTGATCCAGTTAAAGTTGCGAATATGATCAATAAATGGTTAGACATTACATCGGTTTCAAAAAAAATGCATGAAAAAGATCAACAATCAACAGTTTCAACGTATCCAATTATGGATGAAGAAGAATTGATGTTGCTTTCTATGAATGACCTGGATATTGCTGCAATGGCAATTGAGAATTGTTTACAATCTTCCTCTGGAATGTTTAATGAGCTTGAACAGGCTGTTGCTGACAAAGATACAAAAAAAATGCATATCCTTGCGCATACATTAAAAAGTACATTTGCTCAGATTGGTGGGATAGCATCAAAACAAGTGGCTTTCAATATGGAATTGGCAGGAGAAGATGGCAATTATGAAGATATGGTTCAACTCATGCCGGAATTTAGACAGGCTTTCAATCAATTAAAATCCGAAATGAAAAACTGGCTGGTAAAACATTCGACAGGTTAAATATAATTTCAACTTATTCCCTATCTTTATAATAGTCGCCCCACGAAAGCTCAATTCGTATCAGTGAACAATTGGCTGAATTCCTGTACAATAACGAGGAAGGATGCCTTTTTTTGTTTATACTCAATTATTTTTTTCTGTTCATTCTTTAATATCCATGATAAAATAAAAAATTTTATGTAAGTCCATTGATAGATTCGTTTTATTTCAATGGAATATGATTAACACGTTTAAAATGAAAAGGATCTCTTATGAAAAAACAATGGTACTGGATCGCAATAGGCATTTGTTTTTTGATCATGCAAACAGCCCGTCCAGGAATGGCGACAACGTATCGCCTGACGTACAGTATTTTTTTTCCAGCAACACATGGACAATGTAAGGCTGGAATTGCCTGGGCAAAACAAATTGAACAAAAAACAAATGGACAGGTTAAGATTACAGTGTTCCCTGGTGGTGCGCTTACCCGAGCGAATCAGTGTTACGATGGTGTGGTGAAAGGCATTACAGATATTGGGATGTCATGCTTTGCCTATACACGCGGGCGTTTTCCAGTAATGGAAGCTGCGGACTTACCTTTGGGATATCCCAGTGGTTTGGCTGCTTCGCGTGTTGTTAATGGGTTTTATCAACATTTCAATCCTCAAGAACTTAGTGATGTTCAGGTCATGTATCTGCATGCCCATGGTCCAGGTTTGCTTCACACAAAAAAACCGGTTCAAAAACTGGAAGACTTACATAAATTAAAGATTCGCTCCACCGGCTTGAGTACAAAAATTGTTGAAGCTCTTGGCGGAGTACCTGTTGCCATGCCTCAGGGATCAACCTATGAATCCCTTCAAAAGGGTGTTGTTGAAGGCACGTTTGGGCCAATGGAAGTGCTCAAAGGATGGCGACAGGCTGAGGTTGTTCGATATACAACCAATTGCAAACAAATTGGATACACAACATCCATGTTTGTTGTGATGAATCGCGCGAAATGGAATAGCCTTCCTGTTGAAATCCAGGCAATAATAAATAGTGTTAACCGTGAGTGGGTTGATGTTCACGGCTTGGCCTGGGATGCCCTTGATGATCAAGGACGAGATTTTGCGATTCAACATAGAAATCATATTTTTGAATTGACTGATAAAGAAATTGAACGTTGGAAAAAAGGGGTTGAACCGGTAATTTATGACTATATAGATAAGGTGAATAAAAAGAATTTGTCTGGAAAAGAATATGTAGACCAACTGGCAAAACGAATCAAAGAACAGCGATAGAGAAATTTTTCGATATATATTTCATAGTCAAGCGATTACGATAAGCAACCAACTGAAAAATAAGAGAATATTTAAAATATTTCTTGCTTTTTAGTTTGTCATACAATTATTTAATAAAATTCAGGATAAGTCATATCCTTATCCATTTTTTTGATGTTGCAAGAATACAAATACTTGCATAAAAGGAGTTTTCATGAGTGAAACAGTTGACAAAATAAGGAATATCGCCATTGCAGCACATGGCGGCGCGGGAAAAACATCCCTTGCTGAAGCCATGCTCTACAATGGAAAGTTGACCAACCGACTGGGTCGGGTCGAAGATGGTAACACGGTTATGGATTTTGAACCTGAAGAAGTAAAACGTCAGACAAGTATCAATGCCGGTTTTCATCAAATTCCCTGGAAAAAACATGCAATCGATATTATTGATACGCCGGGTGATCAAAACTTTTTTAACGATACCAAGAGCTGTTTGATGGCCACTGACGCTGCCCTATTCGTTGTCGATGCGATTGATGGTGTGAAAGTTCAAACAGAACAAGCATGGGAATTTGCTGATGAATACAATTCTCCGCGCATGATTGTTTTGAACAAACTGGATCGGGACAATACGAATTTTCAAAAAGCCATTTCAGATATTGGAGAATCCCTGGATATCCGTCCTTTAGTTGTCCATTTGCCCCTTGGCACTGCTGAAGCCTTTAAAGGTTTAATCAACCTGATTGATATGAAAGCCTATACCTATGCTGATGGCAAAGCCACTTCAATTGATATTCCTGATGAATTCAAAGATGATGCCGAAACAGCAAGAGAAGAGTTTATTGAAAGTGTCGCTGAGGCTGATGATGAACTGGTTGAGCGCTACCTTGAAGGTGAAACATTAACCAATGATGAAATCCAGAAGGCATTACGAACCGGAACGATTAATCGTACTTTTGTACCTGTTCTTGTTGCATCAGCAACAAAAAATATTGGTGTGGATAAAGTTTTAGATTTTATCACTGATTGTATGCCATCACCTGAGGACAGAGAACCACGAAAAGGCAAATTAGCTGATTCTGATGAAGAAATTGAATGCAAACCTGATCCCAATGCCCCATTTTCAGCGATCGTTTTTAAAACGATGGCCGATCCATATGCTGGCAGATTGACTATTTGTCGGTTAATTTCAGGTTCGTTAAACAAGGATGGAGCTTTTTATAATGCCAGCAAGTCTTGTAAGGAACGTTTCAGTCAGTTGCTGCGTATCTGTGGAAAAGAGCAGAATACAATTACAAAAGCCATACCTGGCCAAATTATCGCTTTTTCCAAACTAAAGGAAACCCAAACAGGTGACACGATCTGCGATGAATCCAAAAAAATTATTTTTGAGCCAGTGGCGCCCATGCCAGCATTAATTACTTATGCCATTCAGCCAAAAGCGCAGGGAGATGAAGATAAAATTATGTCTTCGCTGACACGCCTGAGGGAAGAAGACACCGCATTACAAATTGAAAGAAATTCAGAAACCAAGGAAATTCTCCTGGCTGGACGCGGTCAACTCCACATTGAAAGTGCTGTTGAAAAAATTAAACGCAAATTCAATGTTGAAGTATTGCTCAATTTACCAAAAGTGCCCTATCGAGAAACAATCAAGAAAAAAGTACGTGTACAGGGTAAACATAAAAAACAATCGGGTGGACATGGTCAATATGGTGATTGCTGGATTCAAATGGAACCACTGGAACGTGGTTCTGGTTTTGAATTTGTCAATAAAATTGTTGGCGGTGTTATTCCCAGACAATTTATCCCGGCTGTTGAAAAAGGAATTGCTGAAGCTTCTGTTTCTGGTATATTGGCATCTTATCCATGTATTGATTTTAGAGCAACCGTTGATGATGGTACATACCATACAGTGGATTCATCAGAAATGGCATTTAAAATTGCCGGTTCTCTGGCATTCAAAAAAGCCGCAGAACAAGCCAATCCTGTTTTATTGGAACCGATTATGAAGGTTACAATCATTACGCCTGATGAATATATGGGTGATATAATGGGTGATCTCAATGGTAATCGTCGCGGTCGTGTGCTGGGTATGGACAGTAAAGGGAAAAATCAAATTATCAATGCACATGCACCAATGGCTGAAATGCTGACTTATGCACCAGATCTGAATTCCATGACTGGTGGACGTGGAACTTTTATTTCTGAATACTCTCATTATGAAGAAGTTCCAGCTCAACTTGCTGAAAAAATAATTGAAAAGGTTAAAGAAGAGAAATCTTCATAATCATATTCATATTTTGTTTTAAAGGAGTAAAAATCTTTATTTTTACTCCTTTAATTTATTCAGAAATCACAAAATGTGGTGAACAAATGAAAATAATTATTACCGGCGCACTTGGGCATATTGGATCCCGTTTAATTCAAGACATTCCCAAACACTTTCCCGGTTCAGATATCATTATGATTGATAATCTATCAACATTTCGATATTCCTCGTTATTTAATTTGTCAAATTATTGCAATTTTAGATTTATAGAAGCCGATATCACCCATGTCGATCTAAAAAGTCATATAATTGATTCAGATGTTGTCATTCATTTGGCTGCAATTACTGATGCTGCCCATAGTTTTCATATTCGAGAAAAGGTTGCCCAGTCCAATTTTTCAGGTACAAAAATTATGGCAAGGCTTTGTCGGAAAAATAATATTCCCCTAATTCATATTTCATCTACCAGTGTTTATGGATCCCAATCCAGTATTATGGATGAAAACTGTTCTGATCATCAATTAAAACCCCAAAGTCCATATGCTGAAACCAAACTAAAAGAGGAAAATTTATTATCTGAATATAAAAAAAGCGGCTTACAATACACGATTTGTCGTTTTGGTACAGTATGTGGCATCTCTCCAGGTGCCCGTTTTAACACAACGGTCAATAGAATATGTTGGCAGGGCGTCATGGGTCAACCTGTGACAGTATGGCGATCCGCACAATTTCAAAAACGTCCTTATTTGACACTCCAGGATGCCGTTGATTCAATCATTCACATTGTAAAGAATAAATTGTTTGACGGCCATATTTATAATATTTTATCCAAGAATATGACAATTAATGAACTTCTTGATATTATTTGTGATTTATTGGATAATGTTGAAATATCATATGTGGATTCAGAAATTATGAATCAATTATCCTATGAAGTATCAAATAAACGATTTAAAGATACAGACTTTCGGTTTCGTGGAAGTGTAGAGAAAAGTATTCAAGGCGTAATACAAGCGCTTTATAATGTTGGGGCGCATGATATTATTCCAGACGCCGAACCATCAATCGCGTACTAATAAAAAAAAGGATTAAAAATGAAAACAAAAATTACAGAACTTTTTAACATTAAGCATCCGATTATTCAAGGAGGAATGCACTACGTTGGATTCGCCGAACTGGCAGCCGCTGTATCAAATGCAGGTGGACTGGGTATAATCACAGGTCTTACCCAAAAAACCCCTGAAAATCTTGCCAAAGAGATTGAACGATGTCATAAAATGACAGACAAAACCTTTGGTGTTAATCTCACCTTTTTACCCACAGTGGCAGCACCTGACTATCCAGGATTCATACAGGCTATTATTGAGGGTGGCGTAAAAATCGTTGAAACTGCGGGCCGTAATCCTCAGGAATATTTGCCATCATTAAAGGAAGCAGGTATTAAAGTGATTCATAAATGCACGTCAGTACGCCATGCGTTAAAAGCTGAATCCATTGGTTGTGATGCGGTTTCGGTTGATGGTTTTGAATGTGGTGGTCATCCGGGTGAAGATGATATCCCCAATATGATATTGCTGCCCCGCGCCGCTGAAGAACTTAAAATTCCATTCGTTGCTTCAGGTGGTATGGCTGATGGTCGTAGTCTTGCTGCTTCTCTGGCTTTGGGTGCTGAAGGAATCAATATGGGCACACGTTTTATTGCAACAAAGGAAGCACCGGTTCATGAAAATGTCAAGCAGGCAATACTATCTGCTACAGAACTGGACACCCGGCTGGTTATGCGCCCACTTCGAAATACCGAACGTGTTCTCAATAATTCAGCAGTTGAAAGACTCCTCGAAAAAGAAGAAAAATTGGGTAACAATATTCAGTTTGAAGATATTCTTGAAGAAGTCGTTGGTGTTTATCCGAAGGTTATGACAGATGGTGATGTTGATACGGGCGTGTGGTCATGCGGGATGGTCGCCGGATTAATTCATGATATTCCGACCTGTCAGGCACTTATTGAACGAATTGTTTCTGAAGCTGAAAGCATTATCAAGGATCGTTTAAATTGTATGATTTCCTAAGAGTGTAACCAAAATAGCTGGTTCATATTTTTTATGACAATTACCGACATCCTTCATATTCCAGTTTACTCTTTTTTGAGTTCAACTTGTCATACCTAGAGACGCACGGCAGTGCGTTTTCGAGCGAAGAAAGATTATGTCTTTTTTTAGTTCTTAATTTTCAAAGAATTGTTCGCCTTTTCTTCGTCCCCAGGCAGAGCCTGGGAACGAGCAGAACTGTTAACTACGAAATGAAGGATTGACCGATAATTTTGCTTACACGCATTTATTAATAATATGATCGAAAATGAAATTTTAACGATACTTTCAATAAAAAAAATTAAAAAAATATTGATATTTTTCTGTACGCACTATATAAATTGTTTAATTTAAATGGTATCAGTCCTTATGAAAATAATATTTGATATATGAAAAATTTAACAACCATATTAATTGTTGACGATTCTTTGATTTTTAGAAAGATAGTCCAAAAATGTCTGGAGGGTGAGGAAGACATTCAGGTGGTCGGCTCAGTTAGAAATGGTGTCAAAGCAATTGAGTTTATCAAAAAGCAACGCCCTGATCTGGTTACATTGGATATTGAAATGCCTGAAATGAACGGCATCCAAACCCTGAGTGCCGTCCAGGACATTAATGCAGCCAGCGCCAATAAAGCCCCTATTGGGGTAATCATGTTGAGTGCATTTACCAAAAAAGGTGCGGATATCACCATTAAGGCACTTGAAGCCGGCGCCTTTGATTTTATCACCAAACCAGAAGGGAACGATCAACATAAGAATTACTCGACACTTCGTCGCCAACTGCTGGCTAAAATCAGATATTTTACCTCCAGAAAAATAGCATCACAAAACAAACAGTTCACACCCATAATAACGCGTCCTGAAGAAATAATTCCTGAAAAAAAAGAAACAAAACAAACACAAGAACCTGTTTCACAGATCACAAAAACAAGGTACAAAGCCATACTTATTGGTGTATCAACAGGCGGTCCTAGAGCATTGATGACACTTATTCCTGATCTTTGCCAGCGAACCAATATTCCAATAATGATTGTTCAACATATGCCCCCAAAATTTACAGAATCCCTGGCTGAAAGTCTTAATGCAAAATGTCGATTTCATGTTATTGAGGCATACAATAATCAATCCATTCAAAAAGAACATGTTTACATTGCTCCGGGTGGCAAACACATGCTTACGAAACAAAAAGGTTCTGAAATTATTATTCATACCAATGAAGATCCTCCTGTGCATGGATGTCGTCCATCAGTGGATATATTATTTCAATCTGCTTCACATGTATTTGGGGGAGATGTTGTCGCTGTTATTTTAACAGGCATGGGCACAGATGGTACAGAAGGTTTATCTTATTTAAAACAACGCGGTGTGTACGTAATTGCCCAGGATGAAGCCAGCAGTGTGGTATGGGGAATGCCAGGCAGTGCGGTCAAAGCTGGGCTTGTCAATGATGTTCAACCCTTGGACAAAATTGCTGAATGTATCGCCAATGTATTAAAGAGAGTATGAACGAAATACAATGAACTTATCCAAACAAGATTTTGATTTTTTACGTCAATATATAAAAAAAAATTGTGGTATTGCATTAAAAGAAGATAAAAAGTATCTCATTCATCAACGTCTTGAACCGCTTTTAAAATCCTATCAGATAAACAGTTTTTCCGAATTGACGGCTCAGTTAATGCGAAATGATTCTCATAAATTGCGTGAAGATATCATCCTTGCAATGACCACAAATGAAACATCTTTTTTTCGTGATCGTCATCCTTTTGAAACATTTGAAAAGCATATTCTTGAAAAATTCAAAAAAGATATCCATAAACAAAAAGGAAAAAAAATTCGTATCTGGAGTGCGGGATCTTCTACCGGACAGGAGGCTTATTCTATCGCCATGTTAATCTATGAATTTGTTGAGCGCACCAAATTTGAAGGGATTTCTTTAGATAATTTTATTATTGCAGCATCGGATATTTCAACACGAGCATTGAATAAAGCAAAAAATGCGGCCTATTACGATGCTGAAGTCAATCGTGGTCTCAGCCCTGACCGAAAGCGGAAGTACTTTAAAAAAATTGATAAACACTGGCAATTGGAAAAACATATCCGAAACATGGTTACCTTTTATCAACTCAATTTTATAGAATCTCTTTCGCGCATGGGTACTTTTGATATGATTTTCTGTCGTAACGTACTGATATATTTCGATACAAACATGAAATCAAAAATCATTCAACAATTTCATCGCATGCTGATTCCCAATGGTTTTCTGATCCTGGGCGCCATGGAAAATGCCCATAATGAATCTGACCTTTTTTTTCCTGTTCGATTTGGAAGCACTCTCTTGTATCAGAAAAAATTGCATTAAGAAGTATTCCTTAATATGTCGAAATAAAACATTCTTTTTGGTATCCTTCATATTTGTTTTAAATTAGTTAGGAATGCTCTGAAAATAATTTCCCCATTCGGTAAAGTCAGACAAGTCGGACAGGTCAGACCAGTCAGACTTGTCTGACCTGTCCGATTTTTGAAAATGGGGAAGTTATTTTTCGAGCATTCCTTAACACTTTTCAACAAATATGATTGTGTTTCCGATTGAAGAGACATGAAGAATGCCTTCTTTTTTTTATAATCTGGATGGAATAACAAATTCTTGATACCATCCAATTCAATTTCAGGAGCAATCATGACAAAAACCGATCAAGAACAAGCATTCAATATGAACGAATGGATGCAGTCCGCAATGAATTTATGGAAAAAAATGGCTGCCTCTCAGCAGGTAGATAATAACTTTTTTCAATCTGATACGTCATTTACAGGTTCCAAAAAAACAGATCAATTTTTTTCATCCTCCATGAATATGATACAACTGATTGTGTCCAGTCTTTTTGAGCCTGATAATATTGACGCTACCTTAAAAAAAACAGATGCCATATCATCAGCATCCCTTGAAATTCTTAAGCAGGTCACTGAATCGGTAATGGAATTGCAGACACAATGGATTGAACGTTGTATTCGTATTGGAAAAGAGACCAAAGCCTATAGTTTTGATGATATGGACAAAGAAATATTCACGACATGGAAAAACATATATGAAAAAGAATTCCAGCATTTTTTTCAGATGCCAACCATCGGGCTCTTTCGATATTACCAGGAACATGTCAATACGGCTGCTGATAAATACAACCTGTTTAATGAATCCATGTCAGAATTCATTTTTATGCTCTATATTCCTTTTGAAAAAACCGCCCAGATATTTCTAAAAGAAATCGAAAATAAATTATCTGAGGGGGAACTATCCAATAACGGAAAAGATTACTACAATCAATGGATCCGCATTTTGGAAGGGCATTTTATGTCTTTACTAAAATCAAAAGATTATACTGAAGTACTGAACCAGACGATTCAAACTTACGTGGACTTCAAAAAAGCAAAAGAAGATGTCCTGATTGATATGCTTCAGCAAATACCTGTACCCACCAATAAAGAAATGGATGAACTATACAAAGAAATATATGATTTAAAACAACAAATAAAGTCATTAACAAAAACAGTAAGGTCACTCACATCAAAATGATCACCATTCGACTTTGTTCAACATAAAAAGCGAATGTCAGGGAGGTCAAACATGAAAAAACCAAAAATAGATGTCGATCTTATATTGAAAGCGGTTGCTGAAAGTACAGAACAAACAAAAGTTCGTGTACAAAAAGCATCCGAAGTATTAACTGAAAAACTTGATGTTGATCTTGCCAAAACACCCTATGAAACGGTATATAAAGAAGACAGGGTACGTTTGAAGTATTATCGACCTGAGCGTATCAAGTATAATTATCCATTATTGGTTATTTATGCACTGATCAATCGTGAAACCATGTTAGACTTGCAACCTGGACGAAGTGTTGTTCAAACATTTCTCGACAAAGGGCTGGAAGTCTATATGATTGATTGGGGATACCCCACCCGAAAAGACAAATTTATTACGATAAATGATAATGTCAATGGG
>Ga0272440_1002919_pt1 | contig 13067 bp, 7 predicted proteins | sample SSMMMBAug17_FD_192440 | JGI IMG/M metagenome (GOLD analysis project Ga0272440, IMG submission 192440) | Marine sediment archaeal communities from Little Sippewissett salt marsh, Falmouth, MA, United States - SSM-MMB-Aug17 | ecosystem: Environmental > Aquatic > Marine > Wetlands > Sediment ...
ACTCTTCTTCAAGATAAGCTCTTTCTCTGCGGACAACGTGACGAATAAAAGGATTATGTCTCTGGAAAAAATTATTGGATAACAAAACTTTAACTTTATGCTGTGCCGGTGGTTTTAAAAACGTAATCAAGTCCTTAATAACAAACTGACTTTCTCTCAGATTAAGCATTTTTCTTAAAACATCGAAATTCGGATTTTCTTCTTTCGGTGGAAAGGGATTTCTCATCCAATCCCAACTTTCAGATAAGTTTGTATGTATTGATTTTTGACCTGTGATCAATTCAAAGCTTTCTGAAATTCTGTTATTCTTACGCCAAATAGATGATTGCGAGCCCAAAACACTGTCATTTTTTTGTGATAAAACATTCAACAAATCCCATAATTCAATCGGATAAAGCTGTATTGGTGTTGCTGTTGCTAAAAGCATACTATGCGTTTTCTTGGATAATTTCATCAAGAAAGAATAAAGATTATTCATATCCGCCGATTGATTTTCTTTCCCTCTGCCCAGATTTCTTCTGCGAGATCGATGAGTTTCATCCACAATTACGCATTCATATTCTTTACTTAATAAATAGTCAGCTGTTTCAGAACCAGATGAAAATAGCCCTTGTGAAACAATACCAATCCGTCGTGGACATTTAACAATCTCATTTTTTCCTTTATTCGGATATTTTATTTCATTTTCATCTACCCACTGACGACCGTCCCAAACTGCCGATGGCAGATCAAGAAGATCATTCATCTCATCCTGCCATTGCCAAATTAAAGTTTTAGGAACAATAATCAAAACAGGTTTTTCTCCATAAAGAGCCATTAATTGAGCACTCATCGCCAACTGAATAGTTTTCCCCAAACCAACCTGGTCTGCTAAAATATATCTCGCGCCATAACTCTTTTTATGGTCGCGAAAAGCCAAATCAATAAAATATTTCTGATGCTCCCACAACCCAAGCTGTTCTCTAAAAACAGGAGATTCCACTGCCACAGTAGCTGCTTCACTTTCTTCTTCTCTCCATTTTGTAACTTCGTCAATCTCTACTCGTTCAGAAATTCGTTTAATATCCTCGATTATAAAATTGCTCAAATCCTTTGCCGCTATATCATTCCACAAACTGTCAAATTCTTCTTGTATCCAATTTACAGCTTCATCAGAATCATCTTCCCACGCTAATTCATAATTGATTTTCCAGGCTGTTTTCGATTCATTTACACTGCCGAGAAAAGACGTTTTTTTGCCATTTTCCAATGTAATAACGCCGGCTTTGCCGTGAATTAAACCAAATCTGTCATTGGGTAAAACTTTAACTTGCAGTTTCTCAGATTTTAAAAATTCATAAAGTCTTTTAAATCGAAAATACGCATTTTCCAACTCTTCTGGTTTACCAGAACACCATTCTTTTCTCATTGAAGCATTGGCTAATTTGGCTGTGCGAACATCTTCCGCTAAAAGCTCAGAATTAGAAACTATACGAATTATGCCTGAAACAGAATCCAAAGATTCGCCTGCCACTTCAAAAATCGAACTCCTGAAAAATCCCGCAATCCGGTCATAGGATTTTGCGTTTTTCAATCTTTTATTCAAAAGAGAATCCGCTATAGATTCTCTTCTTGATGAAAAACGATTTATCATTTATTTAGACCCCTTCGTTTTTCAAAGCCTCTTTTAGTAACTTTGCAAAATGAGCAGTTTTATGCCAATTTGTCAAATTGCTTACATAATTTGCCTTTGATATGAAATCCAGAAACTCAATCATCATTTTTTTATTAAAGTAAAATTGATTATCGGCAAACGCATTTTGAAGATAGTGAATCCCTTCTCTGGTTGATTCGCTTTTGCTCGTTTCATAGATACTCACAAACAGCTTTCTCAAAACTGTAGAACCAAAACCTACTGTATCCAAAAGTCTCATTTTGTAATCAAGTGGTGTTTTAAGTTTCACCTTATTCGCAGTTAAATCAGCAAACATATTTTTGTAATCGCTTACCCCAAAACCTCTTGCCAGTTCTTGATAAGCCGAATTTCTGTTTTCCCCATTCATTTCTAATTCCAAGGCTCGAATAAAAAAGCGTTCTTCTTTTTTCATATCCTGCCAAATCAATTTATCAAATCCTTCCGGTATTAGATAATCATAGGCAATGCGAACCGCCTTTTGCAAAAGATTTTCCACAGGATTTTCTTCATCCGATAAATCTCTATCCTTATTCAACCAATAATGCAAATCAATACCATCTATTTCTTTGTAAGTGGTGATGACCTTCAATGCAGAAGCATAAGAAGCCAAAAGGTAATCTGCATCCGTAAAGTTTGGCTCTTCTTTATCATCCAAAACTCGCATTGAATCAATCATTCCAATGACTTCTTTTTTGATTTCATCATAAAGCTCATCCTGAAAAGCAAGTTCATTTGATGTTTGTTTTCTCAACACCAAAAGCACTGGTCCCTTTACATAGTTACCCGTTTTCAAACCGCCCGATTCTGTTTCTGTTGCAATATTCCATGCTGCTGTTACCCTCAGACCTGCTCCCCATAAAATATAGGTTAGTTCTGCCCACACGCTAACATCCTGATGCGTAAACATTACCACTTGCATTCCATTATCAGGCATATTCTTTGCTAAGTTTGAATAGATTTCCACCATACTTTCATTGAAAGCCTTGCCTGTTCCTTTTACTGCCAAAGCTCTTTTGCTGTCCGCATACCAAAGTGGAAAAATTTTTTGTAACTGTTTCGCATCCCAGGCAAGGAAAAACTCTGACAACTCGTGATAATTGACAGCATCCGCATAAGGTGGGTCGGTGATCCATATATCGCAAACTTCTGATAATGTTCTTGAATCTTTTGTTAAAATAACTGATTTGTTTGAAAATGAATAATTTCTTAAATTAAACATCCAAGCTGAATAAATTGAACTTAAAGCCCTTGCTGGATAGTTAAATAATGTATTTAATGCTTGATTGTAAAATACATTTTTACCAGTATTACCTCCATTATCCCATATAGATAGTTTTGCATTCCAATCAGCGATTTTATTCCCTCCCAGCAATCCCAACACCTTTTCATCTTCACTATCCGCAATTTCGTTTACTTTTTCCATAAACAAACCGTGAATAAGCAACTGACGTGGATTGAAAAGCTGATGCCAATATTGCCAGCCTCGTTCGTATATTAATTGATTTGTATTCCACCCTTTTTCTATTACTAAATCAGGTATAAACCCATTACTTTGCCAATCTTTAAAACGTTTTTTTAGAAGCTCAATAACTTTGTATTCTCTTTGTAGATCTTGTTCTGTCGGAGCAAAATAATATACTTTTCCGTAACAGGCATCTGTAGCTGGAGCTGGTTTTTTCAAGATGTCTTTCCAAGTTTTGTTATCAAATTTATCGATGTATTTTATGCAATAGAGTCTTTCACGAAAAATGTCAGAATCTAAACTCTGAAAATCTCTTTTCCCCCATAATCTAAGCTTATTTGGTGTGTTGTATCTATACTCCCTTTTAACTCCATCGTTATAATCTCCTCTTATAGATGGAATCGGAGTTTCTCTTTTACACATAGGACAACAAAGATTGTAATTTTTTAAAGTAATATCTTTTGATGCATTTTTCATATCTTCTTTACTTACATTGGATTTTATTATAATATCGTATTGTTGCTTTGTTTCATTATATTCTAATTGAGCTATAACTTTATATTTTTTGCTGATTATCCAATTTGAAGAAAGCGGTACAAGAGTGCCACATTCAGGACATTTACTTTCATTACAATAAAGGTAATATTTTGCTTTCATACCTTTTTCGTTGTTTTCTACCCCCCATTCTTCAACTTGTTCACAAACTGCGTCAAAAATACTTTCTTGGAAATTTTTAATTTTTTTTATTTCTTCATCGTTTTTATTTAATATATTCAATCCAGCCCAGGTGAGAAGGCAGGCAAGAGGATTTAAATCAGATGCAAAAACATCTGCACCCATTCTACCAGCTTCAAAAGGAATTGAACCGCCTCCAGAAAAAGCGTCCCCGATTCGTATTTTTTTTCCGAATGTTCTTTTGCCAAGAGCCTGAATCAGTTCTTGAATATTCTTAACATTGAAACCGAGATGTTCGTTAATTTCTTTCCAGGCATTTTTAGAAGGCTCTACCTCCTCGGGTCTCAGGCAAAGTTTTAATTTTTCATCATAAGAAGTTTTTTGAAAAATTTTTAGATGGAGATCATTTTTATCTTTTTGGGAAAGTCCTTTTTTGAAAGCTGGCTTAAACGTAACCTTTTCCAGTTTGAAATATTTCTCTTTTTCGTTTTCTTTAATATTTTCAAAGAGCTGTTTTGTTGTCAGATTTTTATTTTTTCTCAGGATTAACCCTTCGTCATCCATTGTCAAAATTTTGAGAAAAATTTCCATATCTTTTTCAGGTTTGTCTGTTGCGGGCATTAATAAGCCGAGAATCGTTGCCCGAACGAGTATAAGTGGTTTCCTTCCCCACCATTTGCCAATACCAGTTAAAGTCTGATTACCAACAGCTTTTCTTTCTTTATAACTTTCTTTGGAAAGTTTGGAAACCGGGAATTGAGTTTCGATAAAGGATTTATTTAAGGTCATAGGTGCTCCATATTTCTTAGTCTTTTAGTCTGTCGAAAATAGTCATTTGTTTAATTTTTTCATCAACGGGATTGTCCGTAAGGGCATAGCGGATGGCAATTCTCCAGCCTCGTTTGTTGTTGTAGTAACCAGTGCTGGCGTTTGCCATTGTAAATAGCCACCAACGTTCTTCTGGAGAGAGTCCAAGCCAGTTTTTTAATGCAGTGTTAATCAAAGCGGGGTCGGAATCTTCAATACCCCAAAGCAGCAAGACTAGTTCTTTGCCGAAAAGACGTTCGATGACATTTTCTCCGATTTTGAATCTACCAATGATGGTATTATTAATTTTTAGTCTTTGATTGAATTCTTTTTCCACTACATTTTTTACAGCATCCCATTTTTTTCTATTGATTATGACTTTTATATTTTTTTCGACGAGTTCTGATTTTTGTTTTGTCTGGTCTTCATCCCATTTAAAGCGTTCATAAACTTTAACGTTACTGTCTTTTCCTCTGGGTATAAACAATAGAAAATGATGTTTTGTTTCTTTTGGAATAAAACCGAAACCAATTGCTTTTATTTTTTTCAAAAGTAACTCCTACTGAGTAATTTTATTTTTGTACTCATCAATAGTCTGTTTTTGTTTGGAAACGTATTGTTCAAAAAGATTTCCGTCAGGGAAGGAAACATTGTTAAATGTGGCAGTTACTTCATATGATTTATCTGAAAAGAATCTATCAATGAGCAGATTAAGTTCATCGGTTACGTCTTGCATATTTTCTATTTGAAATTCACCAAAGGAAAGCATTATAAAACCTTTACTATTTTTTTCTTGAATTGTGAAATCAATACCTTGAACAGATACTTTAAATTGTGAATAATCTTCAAGAAGTGAAAAGCTTTCTTTACTGCTGTTTGTTGTTTGAGCATCGCGTAATTTTACTGGTTTATCTTTTTGAATAGAGAAAGATGTAATTTCAACTTCGTGTTTAAGAGGCTCTGAAAATACGCCTTTTTTTTCATTCACTCCGACAGCCTGGATGATTTTGGTTTCTTCTGCAATTTCAAATGGTTCAATATATTTACCGCCATTATTTGAAGGATTAGAGCCGTCTGTTGAATAACGTATTTCAACATCATTTGATGTAGCTTCGAGTTGGCAATATCGTTTTCCATCTTTATCAAACATTTTGTATTTTACGGAAACATTATTTGTCCATTTATACTGTTGTCCTGTCGTATTTTTTTCTTTGGAATCAACGCATAAGAAAGAGATTTTTAATTCTTTAGTTTTAAAACTTGATAGATCTTTTACTTGAGAAGAGGCTGTTGTTGCATCATCATCGATTTCGTAATATACGATATCACCGTTTATGGGATTAATTTTCAAAGTAACTTCGCCGGTTGAGTCATCTCTATGGCTTTCAATAACATTTACAGAAGTTTCGGGAGCAGGTGGTTCTTTATCAAGGTAACCGCCTTCTTCAATCCAATCACCATTTCTAAGACAATACTTTTTCAAGTCTTCCAAAGCACCGGGTTTGTGCCATTGCCATGAAACTTCCGTTGCTACTCTTTCCAAAATGTGATTCCAGGTCATTCTTTGTTGAGTAAAGATTCGAGTTTCAAATTTACGTTTTATTTTTGTTGGTTCTATATCGGTAGTAAATTTCATAACTTCACTCAGGACTTTTTTAATCTGGTTTTCCGCATCAAAATGATTACCAACAAATTCCATTTTAAAGTCTTGTTTTTCTAACCCATTTTTTTTGGGGAAATACAAGGTAACAAAAGCTTCTCTAATATTTGAGAAAAGTTGATTTGAAATCTTATCATACAAATCTTTAGCTTGAGTCAGTTCACTGTCACCTGCAGCTATATTTTCTTCATTTTCCAATTGTTTAATAATATTTTCAATAGCTTTATATGATTTTGTAATTTCAATCAGGCCATCCATAGCAACACGTTGTCCTGTTAGAAACATAACTCTATTTTTGTAAGAAGTTTCGTCATAAAATTTCTTGATACTTTCCTGTAACCCAAGATTATCTTTTTGATTATTTGGTTCTGTTAGAATCAATGATACTTTATTCTTTTTTAGATCAATTTCTTCAATTGACGGGAATATATAAAGGTTTTGATAGCAGTCTCCATCAGAAGGTTTGAATTTATTTTTAAGCAAAGATTTTATATGCATTTTTGCCTGTTCGTATGAAAAACCGCGCACTTCATCATTAAGTTTGGCATTAACATTTTGTACTTTTCGGAAATAGAGTCTGTTATCTCTATCAAAGAAAAGATACCAGGCACGAAGTTTCAAACCATCCATACTTTTCGTAAGATTGGTAATATCTCTTCCAGGGGTAACGATGTATGCAATAGCCTCATTAATTGTTAAACCAACAATTGAACCAGTGACTTTTGATAGAGAAGCAATTAAAATCAATTTAGAAAGATCTTGAATGTCTGTTGATTGTGTAGGTTTGTCGATTTGCTCTGCAATAGCTGATCCGTTAGATGCGATGTCGTGACTTATAGCATTTGCAAGTTCAGGTTTTATTTGTTTAATAATTGTATTCATCTCGCTATCGTTTAAATCTATATCGTAGGGGTTAATCAAGAAACGTTTGTCCGCTAAACCGCCTTCTTTAAATAAACCTTTTACCATTGCTCTGGTTAAACGAATAAAACCACGAGTTTGTTGAAAACCTGCATTTTCTTTAAATCTTGCAAACAGGTCTCTTGTTGCTGGATGGAACGGATAAGATGCTCTGATACCAGAAGCAATATTTTCAGGATTTTCATCAGTATATCTCATTTCTTTGGCTTCTTTAACAGCTTTTTGATATTCGTTAGCTATTTCATCTATTTCTTTTTCTTTAGCAATTTCAGAGAATAGTCTGGTACGTAAAATATTATATAAGTCATCAGTATTAGAAGCAACCGGTTCAATATTAGTTGAAGAGCGGTTAATTTCATTTCCAAGGTCTTCAAAAAGACCTTTAATAACACTTGATCCCTGTAGATAAGCTGCTTCAAGATCAGAGACGACCAGACAAACATTGAGCAACTCCGCTTTATTTAGTGCATTAAATAAATTTGACAATGCTGTTGTGGTAATATCTAAGAGAGTTCCTGTTCCATAGGTCTGCGTTTTGCAATAATTCAAATATGGTGGAAGCTCATCAAGCATAATAAGAGTAGGTTCATCGCTTTTTAGAAGTTCAATCCATGCGGATTGACCTGGCGCTTTTAATGGAGAATAGTATGGATTGAATTGGTCTTCCTTACCTAGTTGCTTCGCTATTTCACCCCAAATACCAAATTTCAAATCGCTCTCTCTGCCGGTGAAGGCAATTACCTTTATTTTATTAGTGTAATCTTTATATCTGCCCTTTAAAATCTTGACTCTATATTCAGGATTTTTTGCTAAAAGTCCTAACGCAAGCATATTATGTGTTTTACCACCACCCATTGCTTGTGTTAATTTAACTAATCCATTACTTGCGTTTCCTCTAAATCTTTTGAAAGCAGTATCTAAAAGAAGATTCATCCCATCAGTAAAAAAAGTTTCATTAAAAAATCGATTTACATCAATTGTTTCGTTAATTAAGTTTGATAAATCAAGAGTATCATCTCTTTTTTCTTCATCGAAAATGCTGTCTCTAATTTTAAGAGCTTGCTTCAATGTTTTCATAAAAAAGTCTCCATTTTTCGTTCGGGCTTATGCTGTAATCAAGTATGATGGCCGATCATAACGGCAACTTTATAATACATCATTCTTAAAAAAGATAGCCCACTGTAAAATTACGAAAATATTATAAATATCTTAATTTGTTAATAAAAAAAATATATAAAAAGACCCTGATAAAAGTGTCTATGTTACATTTGAGTATAAAGACTATTATGCTAATGGTGATTTATAAATACTATAAACATAAAACAATGGAGTCTTTTAAGAATTGTGACTTAATAACCATTAGATTTATTGTGTTATTGCAATATTTGATCTACAAAAAGCACAGACTCTATATGATCTGAAAGTTCTAATGGAATAAAAAACAATTCAGGATAAAAAATAATCTTCACCTTCTAAAATAAAATCAATAATTATATTTTTGTTTCAGCCTTCAATGCCCCCAAGTTTACGAGGATAGCAAGATTCTCTACTCTAAGGTTTCAGGATATCTTTTAATGACAGATCTGCATATCATTCAACTGTAAAATGAGTAAATTATATTTTTTATTGAAATAGTTAGATAAGAGTTAATATATCATAGCACTATAACATGTAAATGTGAGTGATATACAGAAACTGTATAATACTTCCAATTCTGAAGCTATAATTCCTCAAGATGATCATCTTGAATATGTTTTCTTTTGTATGAAAGTATTTTATTCAGATTTTTATCCCTTTTAATATGCTTTGCCAGTGTGTAAGCTTTTTCTTTTTCAGAATCTGTCATTATGAAAAATAAGTTTTTGATATCTTCATCATCCTGTAATCCGCCGGCCATAAGCTTCATGGCTACAAGATATGGCTTTGGATAAGCGGTTATTGGGCCAGAATGTGCTGATCCCATAGATAATAAACCTTCTAATTCCCACTTATAATTGGCAATCAGAATATCAAGCTTTCTAAAGCGATTCTGATTATCTTTTATGACTATTAAATCATGCCTTAAAGGGTCAAATGGGTCTTTTGAGGCTTCAAAGTGTGAAATTTCAAAATTATCACTAAATTTTTCCCTTAAAAAAAATGCCAGTCGTTTGCAAAGATTTTCATAATAATTCTTTTCCTGGTTATAATAAAATAAAATATCCAGATCAATTGTTGTCCTTGGAATACCATGCATAATAACAGCTTCGCCACCAATAATTGCGGCAAGTCTTTGAATATTATTTTCTTCTGTAAAATTGTCTATATATTGTGTCACGATTTGTAATAAGCATTTCATAAGCATCTCCAACAGTAATATTATGAGCTTTACTTAACCTTTCAAGGCTTTGATCAAGTCTTTTTTGAGATTCTTGAACACGTTGTTCAGGTGTCAATTGCAAAAATGATTTGATCATATCTTGCCATTCTTTTTCCATAATACCATTCAAAATTTACCTCGGCATATTGTTAACATATTTATATTTATTTTGACAAAATGTATATCATTTTTGATATTTAGTAATATCAAAATTTTTTTCTGTGGTTTGTTGAGTTTCTATACTGTTACCAATGACAGAGGATTTTAGTGCTAACTTTCGTGTTTTGCCGATTTTCGAACTGCAACAACAGGTATAAGTGTATATCATTTACTTACTTACGTATTTGGTAGGACGAATGATTAACAACCTATTTCATGGGATTTCAGTATTCTTTTTCGTGTTTTATCAAATGTCCGCTAAGTTTGGTTATCAGGGGGTGTATGGATACTCAGTGTTTCAAACACATGTAAAAATTCAGTTACTATCAGTTCAATATTTTCGTATTAAATTGAATGACCGCACAGAAACCGATTGCGTGGACGCTCAGCTGTTTGCCTCGACGTACTTTGGTTATGCCTGACATTTAACAACTTGCTTGGAGGCTCAGCGAACTGCCCCATCATATTAATCATTTGCATCAGACGAATCATAGTTATTCTTCATTGTAATTACATCCAACTATCGAGTCCGTGGATATTAGTTTCAGTCTCATTTGATAAATATTGTAAAACAAACATTATTGCAATAAATATATTTTGTTATGGCTTTCTCCGTCCAAAGTTTACGAGTATAACCTGGTCTTATACGAACCCGGCAAATATAATATTTTAAGTATTAGCCGACAAATAAACAATTTTGAATATTTGAATTTTCTTATTAAATTAAACATTTAAAAAATCAATCGAAATATTTTGATTTATATGATTTATGGCACAAATCATGCTAAGCCGCATAATTAACTATCATCATGATGTATGTTATATTAATATTCGTGTACAACCAACTTCAGTAACTTTAGTGCGAATTTTCGTGTTTTGTTGTTTTCCGCGCAGTTACCATTTTCAGTAGCTCTCGGTATCATACCCAAAAGTTTTTTGAACAAACTGACTTTTTAGCAGTCATCTATAATTTTGTTATATAGTTGATCTAATTTCAATCTTTCTTGCTCCAAAAGTTGGTTGAATAACTTTACCAATTTGTTTTTCATCTAAAATTTGGATTAAATTATATTTTGATAAAATTTTTAAATCTTGTTTAATACTTCTTGAAGATCGTTCTAAGTCTGTAGAAAGTTGGTTTAACAAAATATTCTTTTTGCCACGTAAATAAGTTATGAGCTTTGTTCTGTTTGGCTTTAGTAAAGATATCATATCGTCAGTATCAACCCAAATTGTATGTTTTGGAGTGAGTTTGACACCTTGATCAATTTGCCTTGCTGTTTCTCTAGCGGAATTAAAAAAATCTTTAATTGTTCCTGTTTTAACATTAATATCCATTTATAAATTCCTTAATGTCATTTTCAAATCGGTTAACGATTTCTTCATATGAAACAAAATCATCAATCGGTATAATATCACCAAAAAAATGTTTATGATGATAATGATGTGAATTGTCATATCCAACTACTCGTCCATTATCTTTAAAGCATAGCCTTTGATTTATGTAAGCTAAGCTGTATTTTACAACATTTCCATTGCTATCTTCCCATGCTTCGATTTTGATTAATCCTCCGCCATGCTTTTCTTTAACTGTAAAAGATTCCTCTACAACTTTGGAATATTTATCTTTTTTTTGTCTTTTTCTTTTCGGCATTATTTAATTTTACAGCTTTAACTCCAACAAATGATTTTTTTTTATGCACTTTAAGCAAACGTTTTAAGAACACCGATGTTCTCACATTCTGTTTTATACAATGTAATACATTCAGCACAATTATTGATTTTTTAATTTTTCGTTCAAACTATTCGTGTTTTTATAAATTTCTACTCAATTAACGATATCAGAGGATATTTGTTCATTACGTTTCGCTCAGTTTCTGATTACAGTGGGCTTTGCTCACTAATTTTTACAATGTTGGGTTTCAATTCTTTAGTCATTGTAAGTGGTTTTATGTATTACTAAATCACACAACATTATGTTAATTCATAGTACTCATTTTGACAGACCTACCATAAAGAATGTTTGCGATTACACCAAATAACCGGGCACTTGATTACTCAGTGATGAGCTATTTTTTTTTAATATTTTAAAACAAAATTAATAGAAATAAATATGTTTTGTTTCAGACCTCTATGCCCCAAGTTTACGAAAATAACAAGAAGTTCTATGGTTTCAGTATATCTTCAAACAACGGATCTGCATATCAATCAATAGTATACCATAAAAATACAATTTTGTAATATGCTTATTGGATACACTTTTGATATTTGTTAATGTCAGTGGTTTAAACTGTCGCGTGGCTGCTCCCCATTTCAAACATTTTATTTGGTTGGATGTCCGAACTCTAAATCGGTTGCTTGTTTGTTCAGCCTTTAACTCAATTTGATTTGGTCGTTATCCATAATTAAACCAATTGCGTGTTACTCAGCGCCATGCCGAAACTCACTTGTATCGATTTCTGAATTCTTGCCTATTCTGTTCTTGCTCAGCATCTTTCCAAAACGAACTTGAGTCGTTTTCAGAAATTTTGCCGATTCTTTTCTTGATCAGCGTTTGGTCTCAATGCACTTTTATTAAAGTCTGATATTTAAGCGATTGCGTTGAGGCTCAGCGATCTAACGCATAACGTATCATAGTACATCATTTGCATCAGATGAATAAGAGTTCTTCTTCATTGTGACTACATCCAATTACCGGTGCTTGGATACTCAGCTTCAGTCTCATTTGAAAAATATTGTAAAACAAACATAAAATCATTAAACATGTTTTGTTACAGCACCCTACGCCCCAATTTAACGAGTATAACAAGGAATTATACCGTTTCTATTTTAATTCAATAAAAAACCTAACTGTTTAACATTCAAGATTATATAATATACTGAAACTTTTTATTGTAATATAATATAATTCAGTCCGAATTAGTCATGTTTTTGGATTATCGTATTTTCTGTACAATAGCCAAAGTCCAAGATTTTGGCTACTTGCTTTTTGTGTTTATTGATCTTCAGGTTACGTTTAGATTTCAGTGAAAATTTGTTTATCACTTTTTGCTCATCTGCCGATTTCATTGGATTCTGCGCCTTGCTTTGTGTTTTGTTGAATTTCAGCTCAATAGCCGCTGTCAGTTGATTTTAAAATAGTCCTTTTAAAAATTGTTTACAATCAAACTTCTAATACAATCTATATTTTGTTACATAATCCAAACGTACAAAATTGGGAGTATAACCAGTGCTTATACAGAAGGCTTTTTTGAATAAATATTAAAAAAAGCATGTTAACAAGAAACTTGATAACAACTTAAATCGGTTCTGTTTTCCAATCATATCAATTTTTTCATAAAAAATATTA
>Ga0272440_1002920_pt1 | contig 13066 bp, 7 predicted proteins | sample SSMMMBAug17_FD_192440 | JGI IMG/M metagenome (GOLD analysis project Ga0272440, IMG submission 192440) | Marine sediment archaeal communities from Little Sippewissett salt marsh, Falmouth, MA, United States - SSM-MMB-Aug17 | ecosystem: Environmental > Aquatic > Marine > Wetlands > Sediment ...
TGTTCGCCCTCGAACAATTGTTCGCAAACGTTTTTAGTTCGAGGGCGAACACAAGGTTCGCCCCTACATTGGGTTCACCGCAACGTTCCCATTTGGCCGAAACGATGATCAAGGCCCATATTTTTTGGGACAATCAAGAAATAAAAAAGGGATAACCACTTAAAAATATAATTATTTTTTATGAAATAATTGCGACAGAAGCGAGTAAAAAAAATGAAAATTTATATGATCCTCTGTTTTATACTGATACTTCCATTGGTATTGGCCGCATCCGATAGCCCAAAACTTGAATCAGAAAAACCTTTTTTAGGTGTATATTTAAGCCCTCGTGATGATTTAAAACAATATGGAGAGAAATATAGTGGACAAAAAGGTCTATATATCCCCCTTGTTCTTTATCAATCGGCTGCTGAGGATGCTGGTATCCTGTCCGGTGATGTTATTTTGAATTACGATGATATTCAATTTGAAAATGTTGGCAAATCCAGGCTATTAAAAACATTTAAGAATTATATTCGGGATGAAAAAAAAATACATGAACCTTTAAAACTAAACATCCTGAGAGAGAAACAATTTTATAAAGGTCAATCAAATCAGGAAAATATTGAGGAAACGCCTTTTTCTACAGATGATATTTCAGATATTGTTGACAAACAATTACCTGGAAAAACAATTACGCTCAATATATATAAAGAGGTTTCAGAATTAACAATTACCGCAATTCTGGGGCGAAGACCGCATATGAGAGACATTGCTCCGCCATCCAATGCGAAATTATTTCCACATTATGAAAACCAAACCAATGCAAATATTCAGAAAATTGAACTGCTCATTAAGGATCATTCCTTGCAGAATGCTTATGATGACTTGGTTCAACGTCTGTCTGATAATGAATGGTGGGATGATGGATTTCGGACATCTTTTTTTCGATATGCTCACCGAGACCCCAAAAAATTTCCCATGATGATTGAAGATCTCACTCAAAAGATCGCAACATCAATTCAAAATGGAATAAATGCTGCTTCGTTCAATCAGCATGCCGCTTTATTAATGGACGTTTCTGGAAGCATTGCTGATATGCAAACAAGGGATATGGTCATGTCTCCAACGACATCTTTGATTTCCCGATTGCGCAATTACTATGCTCGTCTGATAGAATTACACGAACACGCTTTTTCTCGCCTGACACCCGAAGAATGCGATTTACTGAAAAATCAAACGCCAATCATGATGAAACGTTTTATAGACCATTACTATCTGGATATAAATGCGAATGTTCAGGAAATGAAATATCACCGAAAAGTGTCTGCTTTGGCAAAAAAAATAGATTATAAGCGATTTTATCAGGCATCATGTTTACTTCAATACCTTGCCCAACCCCAGTTGAAATCAAATTTCGAAAAGACTGGCCAAACAAAATCTTTTTTTGATACATCCCCTGATAAATTAGGTATATCCGGGGACGTCCACTGCATAAAAAAAATTGATTCCGGCTATATTGTCATCGGAGGCCCCGGATTTACACGCTATACAAAACCCCTGAGCTGGATTATTGATCTGGGAGGAGACGATCTATACTTAAATGATGCTGGCGCGGCAACATATGATAATAAAGTTTCTATCGTTATTGATTTACAAGGAAATGATCAATACACAGCAACAGAAAATTGGGCACAAGGTGCTGGTTTTATGGGCTTTGGAGTAATAATTGATTTTCAGGGGGAAGATCGCTATACAGCCATTGGATTATCACAGGGATGTGGTGTTATGGGCGTAGGTCATTTAATTGATCTTAGGGGCGATGACCAGTATCATGGTCAGGAATTTCATCAAGGATTGGCTTTTTGGGGGCTAGGTTCCCTGATTGATTTTAAAGGAAATGATTCATATCATGGCGCTTTGTTCTCACAGGCTGTTGGTGGAACTTATGGATTGGGAATACTCGTGGATGTAACAGGAAACGATCACTATTACGCCACCGGCAAGCATAAAAGCTCATACGCAACAGATGGCATATTTCGGAGTTCTTCTCAAGGGTTTGGTATTGGATTTCGAGGAATCGCTTCAGGGGGGATAGGTATACTTCTGGATTTGGCTGGAGCAGATCACTTCATGGCTGGAAATTTTGCACAGGGCGGCGGATACTTTTTTGGCATGGGGATCTTAAAAAATGCGGGTACTGAATCTGATGTTTATGTGTCATCTCGTTATGGTCAGGGGTTTTCTGCACATTCTGCTGCCGGTATTCTTATTGATGATGGCGGCAATGATATTTACAGAGGGCTGCATGGCGCCATTCATTCTGCTGCATGGGATTTGGGTATTGCTGCTTTAGTAGATTATTCTGGCAACGATCAATATCATGCGGCATTTACCTTTTTCTCTCAAGGTGCCGCCGCACACAATGGTTTTTCAATATTCCTTGATCATGAAGGCCTTGATCAGTATTGGTCTGATCAAGGCGGTATTGCAAAAAAACAGTCCAATGACTATCACAAAGGGAATAGTCTGGGATTTTTTATAGATTTGGGAAATGAATTGGACACATATCAATGTTTGCCTTCAACAAATAATTTACAATATGTTCGGGGTGAATATAGTATTTTTTGCGATGAATAGTTCTTTACATCATAAGGTATTAATTTTCATCAAGGTATCCAATTTAACCACTTTAAACAAGTCATACAGGGATCGATTGACATTATTCAATGTTATCTTGCCGCCTTTTATTGCAAAATCTTTGTAAAAGAGCAACAGTTTACCGATGCCGGCACTGCCAATATGTTGAACATTTTGCATATCAATTATGACATGATCAATGGCGCTTTTATTCAGATTGACAAAACTTTGCTTTAAATCATTAGCGCCCTGCTCATCAATATTTCCTTTGATAACCATATTAATGGTGCGGTTATTTGTATTCACGTCAATATCCATACTTTCTCCTTTCATTATTTATTATCATTCATTATTTATTTAGAAATTTTTCAAATTTTTTCATACCCCTTTTAAATGATGGATCCAAAGCGACGGCTTTTTTTTTGGCAGACAGCGCCCGACGATATTGTTTTTCTTTGAATAAAATTTCGGCAAATGTGTCCCAGTAGTTGGCTTCTTCTGGACAGAGTTCCACAGACAAATTGGATAATAATTTCGCGAGCAGATGTTGATCATGACGTTCAGTTGCATATAGCCAGGCCAATCCATTCATGGCGGGAGTAGATAATTTCAAAGCATCTTGATATAGTGTAATGGCATCATCAATATTGCCATCACGTTCCTTTTGCATGCCTTGATTCATTTTATACAAAATTGATTGCTTATTATCTTGATTTCCACGCATGGTCAATTCCATGTGTGGTACTTCTTCTTTTACACGCGGCATATTTTCATATTTCAGTACTTTTTCAGATGATCGTTCTTTTTGCGGCGGATTTTTTTTGAGTGTTAATTCAGGATTTCCCTGAACAATCATGACTGATATGACAATGACGCCAAATAGTGCAAAAAAGAGTCCTGGTCCGGCACTGACCAATGAAAGCTCTGATTCTCCAAGTTTTGCTGTAAATTCAGTTGATTCAATCTCAGAGTGAGGGTACAACCCTTTACAAAACAAGCGGTATCCTAATGCAATACTCAGCGCACCAACACCTATTATTGAAAGACGATAGGCCGCTAAATAGCCCAAAAAGCCCCATGTTATATCCATAACGTTTGTCCTTTTTCTGAAAACATTTAACAAAAAAACATTATTATTTACGCATTCATATCATTCAATGTTCAAGTTTTTTATACTTGACTTCCAGCAAGCTGCCGCAGCCCGTTCCCAGTTTTTGCCCGCTCTGCGTTGGAACGTATACTGGACGTTCTGCGCCCTGCGTGTTGTACATCCTTTGAATGCTCACGAAACGAGTGCAAGGGTACTTCTTTTTCAAGCATTTCTTTAATAAAGATATATTCGGTTAACACATATGTGATTATATCACAACCAATTCTTAGAACTCAATGTTCAAGTATGATCAAGATAAGGAATGCTCGAAAATTAATTTCCCCTTTTATCTTTAACATATAATCGTTTGGCACGTAGAGACGTAGCATGCTACGTCTCTACAGAACAAAAACCCCGATGAACATTGTTTTGAAATGGGGAACTTATTTTCAGAGAAGTCCTAAGCGAATACCGCTGAACGTTCCTAAGCTTTTCTGTATGAAGTTATATACTTTTTTTATTTAACCAGAAAGATATCATTCCAATATGCTCATCTTTTAAAGGATCTTCTTCCTGGAATGTTTCCTGAAGCAGTTGCGCTTCTTCTTTTCTATCAGACAGAAAGGAAAATTGAAATAACAGCTTTCGGATAATAATATTTTTTGGATTTTCCTGATGCAGTTTTTTATATTGATGATAACCCTTTTCAATGATTTGAGGCATATTTTTTATCAAATTGATCAGTTCTGAAAAAAGCGATTCATTATAAAGTAACTCTGCAAGACCAATGATATTTCTTAATGCCAACATATAGGCTTCGTTTTCCAATGCACTGATTCTCGCTATATCAAAAAATGATTTTGCATTTTCCATCTCACCAAGTATTGTGTATATTTGCGCCAATGTAAATAAGATATTGGGGTCATTACTTTTTGTTAACGATAAATTGGCCTGATAAGCAACTTCAGATTGTTTTAAGTAATAATCTCGTGTAGAAACCTCAAGCAATTGACTATCACTGTAAGCCTTGTAACAATATCCCAATTTTTCATGTAAAATGGCATGATCTTCTACTGACGCTTTTTCCAAATCACTTTGAAGATTTTTAATCCGTTTCACGTGCTTTTCATCAATGCGTCCAAGCATGGTGTGAGACATAAACCTGACTTCTGGGCTGTCATCTGCCAGACATTGTTTGAGTATGCGAACCGCTTCAGGCGTGCCAATGCGGCCCAGATAGTCAACAGCGCCGCGTTTCATATCCGGATCATCACCACTTAAAATATCGCGAATGGGCTCAACATTCAGTTCGCTAGACATAAAGGCTTCGTGATTCTTGACAGAATCAGGCAATTGTTCATCTTCGACAACATGAGATGTTTCTTCCTGATAATCCTCTGCCAGTCCTTTTGAGGAAACGAAGCAGATAATGGAAAAATACACGCACAGGCATCCCGCTAAACCAATGCCAGGCATGAAAAAACTAATCCAGCCTGTTAAATATGAAAAATAATAAAGGCGTCGAATATCCTGCACTTCATCCGGAGGATAGTGATACATCGCATATTTCATAACAACATTTTTTGATTCCAGATAAGATTCTTTAGATTCGTTTTCCATATCATCCAGCTGCATTACAATCACATTTTCAACCGATGCTTTAAAAGATTTTTCCTCAACAAATAATTCTCCTTTAATGTCGTTAAGTCTATCTATAACCGGCTCCCAGGTTTTCTTTTCTTTTAGCAATACAATAAATGAATCTCTGACTGAAAATCGCGCAAACAATGACAGGCTTTCCATAAGAAAGGAGGTCATTGTATGAAAAAATAATGCTGTAAATAATGTAAGGTTCTCAGATTTCGCTAGAAAATAGTTAAATAAAAGCGTCAGCGCTAATCCTTCAATAAGAAGTGACACAACAGATATGATGATTGTAATTAATCGCCTGAATTTTTTCTGATATAGTATCTTCGGTATTTTCATAACTGCATGGCTTTCTGAATCAATTGATAATGTGTCAGGTCAGGATCATACGGCAAAACAGAGGAATAAAACTGTAATTCTTCTTTGTTGCCCCTGTATGGGCACATATGGAACTCAGTGATTTCATCTGTAATAGACATATTCATGACTATTCCTGCATTATATGTGGTATCCGGCAATAAAATTAGATATGACACATCAATGTGATATTGAAATATCAATTGCTCATTTTCCTGGTAATGTAAGAAAATTTCTTCTAGAAATCGAACCAAGTCCTTTTTAATTGGTTGTGAAATCTTATCAAAATGTTGAATTTTAAAAAATAGAATGCAAAATGGTTTATTTTTTTTCTGTGCATCCAAACAGGCATACCAGACATTTTTTGTAAAATATAAATCTTCATCTGCTTTTTCAATTAACACTTCAGGCTGGATAATTGTATCATAAAGCTGATAAATACCAGCTTCAATTTGAAGGCTTTTGTTTTCATACGTATATGGTTTAAAATCAAAGGATCGAATTTCACTGATTATTCGTTTTCGCATTTTTTGTGCGTCATGAATATCTATCTGAAACAAGAAAAGAATATGACGCGCAGGTGCGCTATCATAGAACATGATATCCATATCACCGAGCATATTTTGAAAAATTAAACTCAGCGATGATGTAATATCCTTTTTCTTGTCATCAGAAAAGAATCGATAGTCAGCAATTTCAACAACCATGACAGTTAATGGCTCATGACTCGCTTTTGCATTTTCAAATTTATAACGAAACACCAGCATGATTTCACTATTATACATTTTATCCAATACGGCCTGTTTCCACTTTTCAGGTGATTTCATGTTTGACTTTGCCCGTAATGCGCCAGTCAGTATAAGCAAATCTTTTTTTTTATCTTCATAGGGCCTAATTTTGAATGCTTTGATTTCATTGATTATTTGTTGCCCCAATTCATTGACAGCGTTTTGATCCTTGTTGGCCCAGAAAAACGCATACATGGCAGAATTTTCAAGATTATACAAACAGGTCCGATCATTTGTATAATGATTGAAAAGTGGTTCGACAATGTTTATGATATCTTTTTGTATTTCTTTAGAGAATTTATCAAAATCCATAATCTCAATCAGCAATAGAACCATTTGATCATCAGATCTACAGGCATGGTCAAAGCTTTCATTGAGTTTTTTTTGAAAATTTAAATCCAAAAATGCAGCATCCAGCAGATTATTATAAACTGTCATGCTGGCAGACATCCCTGCGGCACCACCAAAGACTGTCATCGAAATGGACTGATCCTGCTCATTTGTAAACACGACATTTGACATCTCTTGAATGAGTTTGTTACGAACAACACGGCTGCCCCAAATTGCTGTATTTGGTAATACGAGAATGAATTGCGACCGATCCTTTCCATGAAACATTAAATCAATGTTTCTGAGCTTTTTTTCAATAATTTTTTTAAATTTCATTAAGATGGTTTGTTGAAGACTGATTTCACATCCATAAAAGGATTGAATTTCAAAAATAAGCACGCTCATGGTATATTTATAACGTCGCGCGCGAGAAAATTCTTCATCAAAACGTTCCTTTAGATAACTGTATGTCAACACGCCAGTAATTTCATCGAGAACCATTTTTTGTCGTGTCAGTTGATACATACGCGCTTTTTCAATTGAAGCGCCACATCGATCAGAAATGCTTTTCAGCATTTGAAAAGATTGAAGTGATAAACGATTGAATGGAATTCGATTGATTATAATAATTCCCAAAGGCCGGTTTCGGGCACCGCGAATGGGGGCGCACATGACTTTATCATTAAAAAAAGATTGAAGGTCCGGACGAATTAATAAATCATTGATCGATAAAATATTACCTTTATACAGAATTTCATGAATTTCGTTGATATAAATATCAATAAGTTCAGGATGTTGAATAGTGTTGTCGTCGTTTATATGAGTAACCAGTTTTAATTGTGTCTTTTCCTCAGTAAGGGTATAAATGGCGGCCGCTTTTACAGACAAATATTTTTCTAATAATTGGATAAGAGCTGGATATATTTTGGATTCATCCAGCGTATTCACTTTTTCCTGCGCTTTATAAAGTGAAGAAAAGGTATCTTCTTGTGAAATAATCTCGGTATTCTTTTTTTCTTTATATTTTACCAGGGCGTTATATTCTGTTAATAAATTTGAAAACTCATTTTCTAAGTGTAAAAAATCCTGTTTTTGTTTCACATGTTCTGTGCGTCGAATTTCTCCAACAACACCAATGAATAATGAAACCACTAAAAAAATGAGCGAATGATAAAGCGCCTCTGCAAATGAAATATTTGTGTAAATAATAAGCAATATAAACAATTGAACAATAAAAGCCGTTATGCCGGCAACCGATCCTGCAATTAATCCATATCTGACAGCAATTGGAAGCAAAATAAACCAGTAGGGATGCGGATGAATCCCTAAAAATCCAGGGTTCTCCCTGAACCAAAAATAGTTTATTCCAAGAAGGAGTAAAATTCCAATTACGCCCTCAAGAGCTTCAGAACGTAAAAAGAATGGAGATGATGACGACTCTGTCCTTTGCCCCAGTTTCTCTTTGGATTCAAAAAGGGCTTTATCACCAATTTCAAGTTTGAGGTCGGCTAACATATCTATTTATATCTTGATTTGTTTGTTTTTTTTGTGCGATCAAACAATCCAACTGTGTCAAGTAATGCATAATCTATACCATTTGTTCTAACAAGATAATGGTTTCATTGATGAAAATCGAACAGAAATCAATTTATTCAACAGTAAGAAAAGAATAGGGGACGTCTATGATTTTAGAAAAGAATAGGGGACGTCTATGATTTTATGCTTTTCTTTGAAAGTTTCAACCTCTTGCCGATAAAAGCATAAAATCATAGACGTCCCCTGTTTACGCATTTTCAGTTGGACGAACTTTTTTCTACCCGAAAACTTATGACCGCTTACTTATGACAAAAAAAATAATCGTCAAATAAAAATGTGCAATCTCGGCAATTGAAAGAACAGCGTAGGGCTAAAGCCGACTTTAGCCCTACGCTGTTCTTGCAATTACCGAGATCATACATTTTAGCCTGATTGCAATTCTTTTGTTACCTATATGATTAAACTTCTGCATACCCGAAAACTTATGATCGCCTACTTAATTTTTTATTGTTTGGAGCTGAAAATGTCAACGAAAAATAAGGAACAATATTTCTTGATAAAGTAAGTAAGGGATTATATGCGTGTAAAGCATTATTCAATACATACAGAGCTTACCGCTTTCTGGCACAGCGATAAACCAGATCTGCCTGATTACAACACTTGCCTGAAGCAGTTGTCATCATGTGATATTTTTATGAAACAAAAACATTTCATTAATTGATGAATCATAATGTATATTGATCATTTTTGTAATCTGTATTAAGCACTAAGACAACCAATTACGTGAAAGTTCATCTGATGGCCATCCATCAGAGTTCATATCAAGGAAAAACTATGGAAAATACAACAAACACATCCCCAAAAAAACAAATTGCCAGACAGGGAAAGATGTCACCCCCAGAAATAGAAAGCTGGATGATCTATTCCTGGGAAGCCAAACAGCAAACACCGGCGCGATTGGAAGATGCTGCAAAATATCTGGCGGTCAAACATTTTCAGTTCTGCAATAAATTTACAAATGGTGAGGTGCATGGCGAAATGGTTCCCGATGACAGCCTTTTACGTGAACTCGGCCTTGATAAAAGGCCTGAGGAGGTATAATCATGCAATACAACCACATCAAAATTCCTTTGGAATTATCTCAAGAAACAATTCAGGAACTGAAGGAACAGTTTACCCTTGTGGTTCAGGCCATTGAAAGCAACCAGAGTGTGCGTTTTAATGAAATAAAGCCATTGTGTGATCTTATGTCACAGGTGATACAGGAACAACCTGCATTTATGGATGTCTTGTCCAATCAATTAAAAACCGGTGAATTTTTTTCCTTCCATTTGCAACACCATGATCCTGAAATTTTAAACATGCCCTGGTGCATGGCAAAAGATCCGATTTCTGGAACACGCATTGCGGATATTAAGCAAATTTATCTCATCAACAACCTGTTGAATGATCAGGGGCTTGCCTTTCCTGATACCAGTATTGATCTGGCACCCTTGCCCTTGAGAATTCTGGTGATGGTTTCATCTCCAAAGGATGCGTACTATAAACATCGACTGAATTACGAAGGCGAAGAAATGTCGATTTTGCACGCTTTTGAACCCTTGTTACAGTCTGGTGCGGTGGAAATTCATTTTACCAACAATGGCTCATTGGAGGAACTCAAGCGGAAAGTGGATCACAATAAATATCATCTGCTGCATTTTTCAGGTCATGGGACATTTCAGGATGGCAAAGGCTATCTGGTTCTTGAAGATGATTTTACCTTAAAAACAAAATTTGTATCTGGCACCGACATTGCCAAAGCCTTGATTCGAGATGATGGCTATCATATTCCATTAATCTTGCTATTTGCCTGTCAGAGTGCCGCAGGTTCCATTGAAAAAGGTTTTCATAATGTCACCCTGGATTTACTGGAGCATGGTTTTCCAAATATGATTGCCATGAGCATGTCTGTCAAGGATGTCCATGCCACGAAATTTGCCAGGGCCTTGTATGATGGATTGAATCAAGAAAAAAGCATTGTTTCTGCCTTTCATGAGGCCATTCGGTATCTCAAAAAATATGAATTACAGCTCATGCAGCAGCACTATGGGGCCAATGCAGCAGCCATATCGCCTTTTCAATATGCCATTCCCAAGTTATATGCCCGCACCACAGATTTTCGGTTGTTTGATGCCCAAGCCAAACGCGAAAAAGCACGTCTGGAATCCTGTGCCTATATTTTTAAGCAAAGTAAGTTTCATCAAAAAATACCCGAATTTGTATTCATAGGCAGGCGTCAGGAAAAAGCAGAATTATTGTCTCCCCTGTTCAATCATAAACCATTGCAAATCAAGGGCATGGGCGGTGTGGGAAAAACAGCCATCGCCATCCATCTGGCCCAAAGGTATCTGGCACAACATCCACATGCCATCCCTTTCTTTTTTAATGAGGAAAGCAGAACTGCAGATAGTATCTTAAAGGCCTTAAAAAAAGCCCTGCTGTTTAATCATGATGTAAGTGTTACTGACAAATTAGTAGAACTTGAAAAGGGGACTGACAAAATTTTATACCTGATAAGGCTATTAATTAAAAAGGATAGTCGTCCCTTATTTATATTTGATAATCTGGAAAGCTTTCAACAAGATATTGGCGGCGCATTTAAACCCGAGCATAGTGACATTGCCGAAACCATCACTGCCATATGTGATGATCAGCAGGTGCCAGTTTTGTTGACATCGCGCTATCCTTTACCAGATATCAAGCCCATTGCATGTATCACAGACCTGAACCAGATTCAGTTAACTGATTTCTGGAAAAAATGCCTGCAACTGGACATGGCAGACATGCGCTATGACACCCAAAAAAAACTGGATCTTTCAGAAAGTCTGCCATCTGGAAAAAAATTAAATTTTTATGAAATCGTTCAGGTGCTACATACCGCCTTTGGTGGCAATTTCAGGGCATTGGAATTCTTTAATGACATTTACAGGCTGGAAAAAGATACGATTTACAACACCATCAATGAATTGAGAAAACTGCCAGAGCACTATCAGCAAGAAACCCTCATCAAAATGAGTGAAAATTTAATTTTTTCACAACTGATGAACAAGCTGGATCACACGCAAGAACAGGTATTGTATGTATTGGCTCATTTCAATGTGCCAGTACAACCCATTGCCCTGACCCAGCAATTAATGCATGCCGCGCAAAACCAAGCAAACACAAATAAACCCAATGTCCTTCCAACCCAAATCAATGGAGCCCTTAAAAAGCTTCATGCCTATACCTTGATCGAAATGAGTCAATCTCAGGAAAACAATCGGGTGTATGCTTATGTCACGCCCATTGTCAAAAGCTTGATTCGTATTGATCAGCCCGATAGCTTGCTAAAGGAATGTGCTTCAGTGCTAAGGTTTTCTCATCAGATCGCCGGGCAATATTTTTATGGGCTGTTTCAGAATCAAAGTGTGGATGCTTTATCTGAATTGTCAGAAGCCTTTGATCATTTTTATCTGGCAAAAGATCAGGATAAATTGAATGATATTGGTAAGCGATTGGCAAGTTTCTATTATAAAAGCGCCTATTTTCAGACCGCCCTGACCTATTGTCAAAAAGTGGAACAGACGTGTGGGGAGGCAATTGATGACTGGTTTTATAATCGATTGGGGCTTATATATGATATGTTTGGAAAATATGATGCCGCATTATCCTATTATGAAAAGGAGTTATTGATTGAACAAGAAAAAGGCGACCGACAGGGCGAGGGCACTACATTAACTAATATCGGTACTATTTATCACGCGCGAGGCGACCATAAGACCGCTTTACGATATTTTGAGCAAAGTTTGGAAATTAGTCGTGAAATCGGCGACCGAAAAAACGAAGGCGGTGCATTAACTAATATCGGTACTATTTATCACGCGCGAGACGACTATGAGACCGCTTTACGATATTTTGAGCAAAGTTTGGAAATGAGTCGTGAAATCGGCGACCGACAGGGCGAGGGCACTACATTAACTAATATCGGTACTATTTATCACGCACGAGGCGACTATGAGACCGCTTTACGATATTTAGAGCAAAGTTTGGAAATGAGTCGTGAAATCGGCGACCGACAGGGCGAGGGCACTACAGTAACTAATATCGGTACTATTTATCACGCACGAGGCGACTATGAGACCACTTTACGATATTTAGAGCAAAGTTTGGAAATTCTTCGTGAAATCGGCGATAGAAGCGGCATGTGTCAGACACTTTTTAATATGGGACATATTCATTATCAAAATAATGACCATCAAAATGCTGAGATGTATTGGGTAAAAACGTATCGTATTGCAAAAGAAATAGGCGAAGCACAGGCTTTATCTGCTTTGGAAAATCAGGCACAAAAGTTTGGCGGCAACGATCTTTCATTTTGGGATGCTATTGCAGAAAAAATGGGGATTTGATGGATTAAGATGTTCCAGGAGTTGGAATGTTATTGTCTGAACCATGATGCGTCTGATTATCACAATGTGTTTTCGAAAAGAAGGCATTCTTTTTTCCGAATTTGATAAAATTTTCAATGACATTTTTTTCAAGACGTGCAGCAATATATAAAAAACTAATATCTGCCCTGAGCAGCGGACATAAATCATTAAGCGAAATCACAAACAAAATGAAAATTGACAGAAGCGGCGCTATCAGCAGATACCTTGATGATTTAACATTGTCCGGG
>Ga0272440_1002921_pt1 | contig 13062 bp, 8 predicted proteins | sample SSMMMBAug17_FD_192440 | JGI IMG/M metagenome (GOLD analysis project Ga0272440, IMG submission 192440) | Marine sediment archaeal communities from Little Sippewissett salt marsh, Falmouth, MA, United States - SSM-MMB-Aug17 | ecosystem: Environmental > Aquatic > Marine > Wetlands > Sediment ...
ACTTTTTGGGAATGCGCCGGAATGCGCTCCATTGCGCGCTAACATAAAAAAGGCCTGAGAATTAATATTGACATCATGTATAACTTAACATAGAATAACAGTTACGTCACCCCGAATGGACAAAATCAAATAAAAATCTAAATTAAAGGCGCGCCTTCAATGGATCAAGAAACCTTAAAACGACAATTGCTGGACACGTTCAAGGTCGAACTGGAAGAACATGTTCTTACCCTAAACAAGGGGTTGCTTCGACTGGAGCAGGGGACATCTGGCGAAAAGTTCGATTCGCTTGTCACAGAATTATTTCGAGCGGCCCATAGCTTAAAAGGTGCAGCACGTACTGTTGATATTTTGGATATTAACCTGATCGCACACCGGTTGGAAGACGTTTTAGGTCTTATTCAACATCACAAAATCAGTCTGTCGAGTCAGTTGTTTGATCTGATGTTTCAGGCGGTCGATCTTATCAAAGCGTGCATGCGTGTCAAACTTGATGGCAAAGAGTTTCCTTTTGATAAACTCAATGCCATTGTTCAACAACTTGAAGCAGCTACTGTGCTTTCAGATGCATCAGCGTCTAAGACAAATGAAGTTGAAAAAAAAGATCCAGGCATATCTGTAAATCATATTCATAATGAACAAATCCCCCAAAAAAATGGCTCGAATGGCAATGCGAGTCAAAAGGCCAATGATGACAAAGCTCGCAATGCCACTCAAAATATGAATCCTCCCAAAATTGAAAATACGAAACAAGAAACTGAAGAAAATTTAGAAAGTTCCAAACAGCCCCCCATTGATCAATCAGAAAAGAAAGATCCCGAAAAATCAGAAAAGAAATATCCAGAAAAATCTGATACAAAAATGAATGAAATGGTCGAACAAAATATTCACATGGAATCTTTTACAGATGAACAAATTACCGGAAGTGACGATACCATTCGTGTGAAAACCAACAAACTGGATCTACTTATGGCCAGCATGGGCGAATTGATGGGCTCACGCATGCGAACCATACAGCGAATTATTGACCTTCAATCCATGCAAAAAATTATTAACAGATGGCATAAAGAATGGCGGCATCTTCGCGGAAGTATGAAATCTTTGGAACGAAAGCATTTTGAAAATGATGACCTGAACCCATTTTTTACATTCATGCATAACAATGCAGACAATTTGAAACAAGCTTATACAGATATCAACCTATTGGTTCGCCATTTTATGAACGATTGCGACCAATTGGTTTTTATTTCTGATGACTTGCAGGACAAAATTCGTAATGTTCGTATGCAGCCCATATCTTCATTGTTTGATCAGTTTCCTAGAATGATTCGGGATCTATCCAGAAACCAGGAAAAAAACATTCGCCTGGAAATAATGGGAGAAAAAACTGAGGTGGATCGACATGTGCTGGATGCTTTAAAAGATCCTTTAACACACATTCTGCGCAATTCAGTAGATCATGGCATTGAGCCGCCAAATCACAGGAAAAAAATTGGAAAGCCCGAGCAAGGATTAATAACCCTTAAAGCTTCTCAAAAAGGAAGTACGATTGTTATTAAAGTTATTGATGATGGCCGGGGGATTGATATGGCGTCTGTTCGGGAAAAGGCTGTAGAAAAAAATATTGTGCCAGAACAGAAAGCAAATTCGCTTTCCAAAAGAGAATTAACAGACTTGATTTTTTGTTCCGGTTTGTCAACACAAACAACTGTAACAGATATTTCCGGTCGTGGCGTTGGTTTGGATGTTGTGCGTAAGAATCTGGAAAAATTGCAAGGGCAGATTCTGGTTGAAACGCAGTCCAATAAAGGCACAACAATTGCACTGACTGTTTCTTTATCGCTGGCAACAAGTCAGGTGCTCATGGTCAAGGTTGATGGTGAGTTATTGGCGATTCCCTGCACAACTGTTGAGCGAATTTTGAAAGTTCACCCCAAAGATATTGGTCAAATTGATGGCAAACCTGCTATTGTTGTTGACAATGAAGCACTGCCTTTATTTTCTCTGGCCCCTTTACTGGATTTTTCTGAGACAGGCCCGGCCACTATTGATGATGAAAAAATATCTGTTGTGGTATTAAGCGTTGCTGAAAAACGTCTGACATTTCGGGTTGATGAATTACTCGAAACGCGGGAAATTGTTATTAAGAACATGGGGCAACAATTGCGACGTGTCCGCAATGTTTCTGGTGCCACCATTTTGGGTAATGGACAAATAGTCATGGTGCTCAATGTTGCCGATCTGATGAAATCGGCACAACATGGGTCTGCATATCTTCGTCCTTTGGATATTGCGCCAGCGCCACCCGAACGAAAACGCATTCTTGTGGTGGATGATTCCATTACCACACGCACATTAGAAAAAAATATTTTAGAAAATGCAGGATATCAGGTGTTGGTCTGTGCAGATGGCCAGGAAGCCTGGGATTGTATTCAAAGCGAATCCTTTGATTCTGTTGTCAGTGATGTTGACATGCCTCGCATGAATGGCTTTCAACTGGCCGAACGTGTTCGGGCGGATGAGCGTTACAAAGCGCTTCCTTTTATTCTGGTAACTTCACTGGAATCCAGAGCAGATAAGATTCGCGGCATGGAAGTGGGTGCTGATGCCTATATTGTCAAAGGCACCTTTGATCAAAAAGAACTTTTAGATACCATTGAACGTTTGATTGGTTAAAACATGATTCGGGTCGTTATAGTCGATGATTCGCCAACATTTCGATTGTTGGTGCGAAGCATATTAGAGAGTGATCCTGATGTTCAGGTGATTGGAGAAGCCATTAATGGTTTTGAGGCTCTCAGAGTTTGTAAACAATTTCAACCAGATATCATTACAATGGATATCCATATGCCCAGTATGGATGGATATGCAACCATCCAATCAATCATGTCAGATATGCCCTGTCCAATCATTGCGCTCACCGGTTCAGTCAGTTCTAAAAATGAGGATGCGCACAAAAAAGCGATTCAATCAGGCGCATTGGTTGCATTACCCAAACCCAAAGACATTCCAGGGATTGACCCGGCAGCAGATCAATTGATTGAAAAAATCAAAAGTATGTCTCAAGTCAAGGTGATCCGACGAAAAAACTTTAAACGTTCAGTAAAAATAATTGATAAAAAATTTTTTTCCAAAAATGCAATCAGACTGATCGGCATTGGTGCATCCACAGGCGGCCCACCAGCCATTCAGACCATATTGTCGGGATTATCAAACACCATTTCCTGTCCAATCGTCATTGTGCAGCATATCAGTCAGGGGTTTGTACATAACTTAACCAAATGGTTGATTTCTTCAACCGCTTTCAATGTTAGTCTTGCTGAAAATGACAGTCGAATGATTCCTGGCAATGTGTATATTGCCCAGGATAACCATCATCTGGCAGTCACGCGGGAAGGGCGTTTGAAACTGTTTCAAAAAGGCCCGGTTGATGGCCACCAGCCATCAGCAACAGTTTTGTTTGAAAGTATCGCTCAAGAATATGGCGCATCAGCGATGGGAATTCTTTTAACAGGTATGGGATGTGATGGTGCCGCTGGACTAAAAAAACTTGCCGATAAGGGCGCCTTTACGATTGCTCAGGATGAAAAATCTTCTGTGGTCTTTGGAATGCCAAAAAAGGCAATTGAATTGGGCGCTGCAAGAAAAATTCTTCCCATTGATAATATTGCATCATTTGTAAATAATATTTTGGAATAGAATGATACATTGTATGAAAAATGCCAATACCTAAACAATTGAAAAGATTTATTACATTTGTTCTGCTAAAAATAAAAGGCCAGGAACCGGTCCGAACCGGTCAATGTAATCAATGCGGTATGTGTTGCAGGTCTTTTCGGATTAAATCTGATGGAAAATGGATCAAATCCCAGGCGCAATTTCAACGTTTGATTCAACAAAAACCGGAATATTCCCGATTGGTTTATAAAGGGGAAATTGATGGGGATTTATATTTTACCTGTTCATGGTTAACATCAGATGGTATATGTAAAGATCATCGCAATAGGTTACTGATTTGCAAAGAATATCCATCAACAACAAGATTCTATACAGGTAATCAATTACCGGATCATTGTGGATTTCATATCGAGGCAGTGGTGCCTTTCGAAAAAATATTGAAAAAACAAACCAGAATCTTGAAAAATAGCTAATTTGCAATATTTAAGGAGTCAAAAATGAAATCTATGGGATATACAGCTTATAAAGATTCGGAAATGCAGTTTACTGATAATAAAGGAAAAATCCTTTCTTTACTGTTTGAAGGCGCAATCCGATTCACACGATTTGCCATCATGGGGATGGAAAAAGAAGACCCGCGCATTAAAGGTGAAAATATATCAAAAGTGCTTGCCATAATTACAGAATTGGATTGTGCACTGGATCATGATCAGGATAAAACATTGGCGGATAATTTGAATGAATTATATCAATATATGATGAAACGCCTGACACAGGCAAATTTTTACAATGAAAGGAAAGCGCTCATTGAGGTGAACCAGTTATTGTCCGAACTTAAAAACGCTTTTGACAGAGCGATTGATTCTATTGCCGCAGAACTTGATACAAACAAACAGGTTTCAGAAAAGAAAAAAGAGCCTTCTGACAAAGTCAGTCTTGCGATCTAGAATTGTCGAGATTAACACAGTATTAAGCCGCGACTCAAGGAGAATGTCGATGAAAAAAGTTTTGTTAACGTTTCTATTGATAAGTCTTTTTACAACATCAGCTTTTGCAGCTGGTAATGAAAAAAAGATTGCATTGGTTATGAAAGCCCTGTCCAACCCATTTTTTATTAAAATGGAAGAAGGTGCAAGGCAGTGTGCTGAAAAACATGCGCTCCATTTTGAAGTTTTTGGGGTGGAAAGAGAAACAGAAGTTAAACGACAGATTGGGATTGTTGAAAATTTGATTGTCAGGAAATATGGTGCCATTGTTATTGCGCCTGCAGATTCAAAAAAATTGATACCTGTTTGCAAAAAAGCCCTGGATCAGGGGATTGTGATTATCAATATAGATAATCCTTTTCACCAACCCACAATGAAAAAAATGAATGTAGACATTCCATTTGTGGGATCTGATAATTATCAAGGTGCCACCCTTGTGGGCAATTATCTCAAGAAAAAGTTGAATAATAAAGGACGCGTTTTGGTGATTGAGGGCATTCGAGGTGTTGAAAATTCTGAATTAAGAAAAAAAGGATTTATTGATAGTGTTACGAAAGACAGTAATATTAAGATCGTTGCCAGTGAAAGTGCCAATTGGCACACTGATGAAGCACTGTCTTTGATTACAAGACTGATTCAACAACATTCACAAATTGATGCCATCTTTTGTGCAAATGATAGCATGGCCATCGGTGCCATACAGTCTTTAGATATGTTTGGACTTACCGGGGATATTTTGATTGGGGGCTATGACAATATTGAAGAAGCCCGCTCGGAAATGCGAAACAAGCGCATGCATGCCACTGTGGAGCAACATCCTGAAATGATGGGGGAATATGGTGTTATGTTGGCATCACAAGGGATGCAGCACAAAGAAATCCCACAAAAGACCCAAACCCCCATTGACCTGATTACATATGATTGCTTTGATAAAAAGGTCTCATTATCATTGGCAGAAAACACCCCTTTTTTTAAAGCCTTAAGCGATGGAGCATCACAGGCTGCCATTCTTTTTGGATTGCAATTACATACTGCTATCGCCAATAATGACGATGCCAGGCAATTGATTGATATTCAATCTTTTATTGAAAAAAAGTCTGACATTATTATTGTAAATCCGACACATGCTGAAAGTGTGTCACCGGCAATTGAACTTGCCCATGCCGAGGGGATTCCTGTGATGACAGTCGATAGAAAATCGGCCATACCTGAAAAAGTGATCTGCCATATCGAATCTAATAATATGGCGGGTGGTAAAATGGCGGCGCAATTTATTGCACAAAAATGCAATCAAAAAGGAAAAATCCTGGAACTTGAAGGTGCTCCGGGCACATCAGCAGCGCATGATCGGGGTAAAGGTTTCAATGATACCCTTAAAAATTATCCTGAATTTGAAATTGTTGCAAGAGAGGTGGCCTTTTTTAGTCGTGATAAGGCGCGTGATGCCATGAATCAAATCCTGAAAAAAAATCTTCATATTGATGCGATTTTTGCACACAATGATGAAATGATCATTGGTGCCATTCAAGCAGTGCAAAAATTAAACAAACCATTGCCTGTAACTGTTGGTTTTGATGCCATCCCTGAAGCGATTGCGTTTATTAAAAAGAAACAACTATCTGCCACAATCGCACAGAACCCATCAAAAATGGGCTTTCTGGCAATAAAAAATGCAGTACAGTATCTTCAAGGATACTCTATTGCACCTGTTGTACTTGTTGACTTACTGATTATTGATCACTAATTGGAAAGAAAATGGTTGTCAGTACAAAACAACGTTTTTATCTGATTGTAGGCCTTCTGGTTCTGATTTTTTGTGTGGGATATATCGAACTTGCAATTTTTATTAAAGAATTATCTTCTGGCGCAGAAAAAGTACAAAAGGCTGCTTACATTGAAAAAGATATTCAGACAATCAAACAAGATTTCTGGAAACTTCGTTTCTGGGAGCGGGCTGTTCAGACGCAAAGCCATGATGAAGCAGATCAACAATTTGGCACAACCATTCAACAAATTCGTGAACAATTAGACAACTTTAATGCCAAACCATTTGATAAAGAATTTGCTGGAAAAACAGAACCTGTAACCGATGTTCTGGCACGTTATGAAATTGCATTTAATCGCCTGACACAGTTGGAAACAGATCAGCGTTTGTGTCAGACAAAGGTCAGTTCTAGTTATCAAGTGCTGAGTTCTTCAATTTTGCGAACCACAAATTTATTTCTTCTAAAGCCCCTTTTAAATCTGGATCGTTTTTTAGATCGCTACATCCATAATAAAACTGATTCCGAATATCAGGCATTGCGAATGGTGTTTTCATTTTTTATAAAAAAGCTCAAAGAATCGGATATTATGGATGAACGCATCAATTCCTATATTCAAAAGCTTGATCAACTCATGGTCAAACATTTTGACATTGAAAAAGATATTCGAGTGATTAATCATCAGTTTGATGACTTAAGCCAAGAATTGATGAAGCGTTTTAATCTCATTTCTCATACCGCCGAACAATTGGGCCTTCAAACCATCAAAATGGGAACGCATTTGCAAGAAAGTATTTTTCGATGGATGATCATTTCTATCTCAATTTCAGCCATAACCTTATTGTTTATTATTGATATTATTGCAAGAAAAGTAATTAAACCCATCAGAAGGCTCTGGGAAGTTGTCATGAAAGTACAGTCAGGGGATGAACAGGCGCGATTTCATTCCAAATCAAAAGATGAAATTGCGCACCTGGGATTTGCTTTGAATAATATGCTGGATACAATCAATCAGCATCGTTTTCGGCTGGAAGAAATAGTCAATGAACGCACCAAAGAGTTAACAAAAACAAATGAACAAATGCGCCTGGAAATCGAGCAACGAAAACAGGCGCAGGAAATGGCCGATAAAATGGCTTTTGAAGCTGAGGTGGCCAATCAAGCCAAAAGTGCTTTTCTTGCCAATATGAGCCATGAAATCCGAACGCCTATGAATGCAGTGATCAATATGACTGATCTTGTATTGGACACGCCCCTTGATGACAGTCAGCGAGAATTCTTATCCATTATTCGAACTTCAGGAAATTCATTGCTGGGCATTATCAATGATATATTAGATCTGTCAAAAATTGAATCCGGAAAGATGGAATTGGAACAGGTGCCTTTTAATGTTCAGGATGTTTTTCATTCTATTGCAGACATATTTCGAGACAAAACATCTCAAAAAAACCTGGAACTCATTATTCATATAGCTGCCAATGTTCCAAATAATTTGATTGGTGATTCCCTCAGGCTGAAACAAATTGTAGTGAATTTAACAAACAATGCCATTAAATTTACAGATAAGGGAGAAATATTCATTCAAGTAATGGTAATCCAACGCACTGCCCAGGAAACTCGACTGGTCATCTCTGTGAAAGATACGGGTATTGGCATTTCCAAAGACATCTTAAAAAAGTTATTTGATCCTTTTACACAAGCTGACAATTCAACTACCCGAAAATATGGCGGAACAGGCCTGGGTTTGACCATCTGCAAACAACTTGTTGAATTGATGAATGGTCAAATCTGGGCAGAAAGTATTGAAAACAAAGGCAGTACCTTTACATTTACAGCCAGTTTTGGGCTTCAATCTTATACAGATCCCACGCCAACACTACCTGAAATGCAAAACAAACGTATTTTGATTGTTGATGACAACCCGCACGCTCTTATTGCTATTGATGAAATGATTCAATCCTTTGGCTGCATCACAGAGAAAGCAACGTCAGGAAATGAAGCCATAGCAATGTTTTATTGCATGATCAATGAGCAACGCTTCATTCATATTATTTTTTTGGATGCTCATTTACCTGATATCAAAAAAACACTTGAAAAAATTGAACAATCGCCTGAAATGAAATCAGTGCCTGTTGTAATGATGGGTAATATGCAATCTCAGAGTGAATACGAAAAAAAAGTGGCTGATTTTATTCTCAAACCTTTGATGATGCGTCGGGTGTCTACTGTCCTTCAAAAAATTATTTCAGGTAAAACCAATGATCAAGAATGTTCTGAAAAGCGTGATGATAAAAATGATCAGCAAACCTTTGATCACATTTCTATTTTGCTTGCCGAAGATAATATGTTCAATTGTCATGTTGCCCTTGAGATTCTAAAAAAAGCCTCTTTCACACAGGTGGATACAGTGGAAAATGGCAAAAAGGCCATTGAAGCACTCCAGAAAAAACAATATGATATTGTTTTGATGGATGTTCAGATGCCTGAAATGGATGGATTGACTGCGACGCAGCAAATTCGAAAACAATCTAAATGGAAAAATATTCCAATCATTGCCATGACTGCCAATGCGCTCAAAGGAGACCGAGAACAATGTTTTGATGCCGGCATGAATGATTATGTTTCAAAACCCATTGATCGGAAAGAATTTATTAAGACATTGAAACAGTATTGTAATGCGGATTCCAAAGAATAATCGTGTGCTTTCGTTAAGCCAGAGATTTTTTATAACAACTTTTTCGAGAAATATTATGACAAACAAAATGAACTCAGACCAGGAAAAGATCACAGAAAACTTTGAAATCTTTTTTAATGCGATTCACGATTATCTGTTTGTTTTGGATATCCATGGCCATATTATTCATGCCAATACCAGTGTTTATAACCGCCTGGGATACACACCTGAGGAGTTAACCGGTCAATCTGTATTGATGGTTCATCCACGAGAACAACATGACCAGGCATCTAAGATTATTGAATTGATGTTAAAAGGTGCCAAAGAATATTGTCCGATTCCGCTCATTTCGAAATCTGGGCGTTTGATACCTGTTGAAACCAGAATAGCACATGGTACATGGAATGGCGTACCTGCTTTGTTTGGTGTCAGTAAAGATGTGACCGAAATTAGAGATAATGAAGAAAAATTTCGACGTGCTTTTAACAACAGTGCTTCACTTATGGCGATTTCCAAGATAGAAGAAGGTCGCTTTATTGAAGTGAATCAGGCTTTTATTGATACGACCGGTTATACCAGAGAAGAAATTATTGGTCATACCGCCCAAGAATTAAATTTGTTCGTGAATCCAAAACAACGTAAAATGATTCAGGATCACTTTGTTTTGCATAAATCGGTCAGAGATTTTGCGATCACTATTCAGTCAAAAGATGGCACATTAATTGATGGTTTATTTTCTGTTGATCAAATCGACATGGGCGCCCAAGATTGCTGGCTGACAGTTATGACTGATATTACCCACTTGAAACATACTGAACAGGCACTCAGAAAACGAAACAATATTTTACGTCATTTAATCGCACTGGCAAAGAATTTTTTAAATGTGTCCCCTGTTACGCTGAATAAAGCAATTGATCAGGGGTTGGAATCCATTGGTAAGCTGATTCAAGCAGATCGCGCCTATCTTTTTTCCTATGATATTGAACATCAAACCATGTCAAACACACATGAATGGTGTAATCAGGGAATTTCGCCAGAAATTGATCATCTTCAGAATATTCCTTGGTCTGATTCTCAAACATGGATCACAAATCATCAACAGGGAAAAATCAATTATATTTCGTCAGTCAATGGTTTGCCTGATGGAGAACTGAAATCGTCACTGTTGTCTCAGAAAATAAAATCTTTGATAACCATTCCAATGATAAAAGAAAATCAATGTACTGGCTTTGTTGGCTTTAATGCGATCATGAGTGAACGTCATTTCAGTCAGGATGAAATTGATTTGTTGGAATTGTTCGCTGAATTGATTGCAAATTTCGAGGTCAAAATCAAAGCCGAACAACAACTGGCCATGATGAACGCCAAACAACAACAATTATTGATCAAAGCCGAGCAGGCTGCTAAAGCAAAAAGTATGTTCATTGCCAATATGTCTCATGAGATTCGAACACCATTGAATGCGATTTTGGGTTATGCTCAGATTATGGACAGAGAATGTGGTACTTGCGCGTACAAAAATAAAGGCATTGCTGGAATTACGAAAAGTGGAGAACATTTACTGGAGTTGATTAATAATATTTTGGAAACAATCAAAACAGATGTTGTTCAAACGCGCATTATTCCTGTTACATTTAATATTCAAGACCTGATCAGAGACTTGTGCGCAATTTTTTCAAAACGTTTTGATTCCAGATCCATTGATATTTCCTGTAATTTTTCAAAAGACTTTCCCACTGTAATCCAATCTGATAAGGGGAAATTACGACAAATCATATTTAATATCATGGGTAATGCAGTAAAGTTTACGAATGAAGGCTCGATTGAGCTTACAGCTTCTGTTGTCAGGTGTGAAAAATCTGATGCGCTTTTTAAAATCGAGATAAAAGATACCGGTTATGGAATATCCAAAGATCAAATCTCTAAAATATTCGAACCCTTTGAACAATCTGAGTCAGGATATAAGACAGGGAAAGGGACCGGTTTGGGACTTCCATTAAGCCAGCGATACGCTCGCGCATTGGGTGGGGATATTACTGTTGACAGTCAGTTGTCATCAGGAAGTACCTTTACAATTTGTTTTAAGGCATTAATCGATAATCAATCTTCGGAAATACCGAAAAGAAAATTTATCAAAAAAGTCCATGGTCACAAACAAAGATTGTTAATAGTTGATGATGACTTTTTCAATCGTGAAATGCTTTGTGCCATGTTAGATAATACAGGCTTTGAAATAATTGATTCGCCATCAGGAAAGGATGCGCTTGAGAAAATTTCCAGGATAGATTTTGATGCGGTTTTATTAGATAAACGTATGCCGGAAATGGATGGTTTTGAAACGCTTAAAAATATTCGAAAGATTTCTTCAGGGAAACATTTACCTGTTATTATTATTACCGCATCTGATAAAATTGATAATGAAATTGCCATCATGAAAGGAGCGGATGCTTTTATTCCAAAACCACTTCATCGAGAAAAATTGCTCGAAACCATACAACAATTAATCGGCACCACATATGATTATTCTGAAATTGAAAAAGAAACGAGCCATAAGGCAACATCAGATATCCATGATTTGCCTCAAAAATATCAAAAATCAATTTCAACGTCCATTCAGAAAGGAAATATTGTCGAACTTCGCAAAACGATCAAACAAATTGAGCCAAATTTTCCTGATCTGGCTCAAACACTTCATGAAATGGCAGATCATTTTGATTATGATGGCATCACTCAATTGTTAACAACCAAAACGAATAAAGGAACAAACATTGAAAAATGAAAAGACAATCATGATTGTTGATGATGAAGCGGAAAACTTAAAAATACTCGAATCTATGCTTCACCAAGAGGGGTATACCATTGCTGCTTTTCCACGCGGAGCAATGGCCCTGAAAGCAGCATTGGAAAATCCGCCAGATCTAATTCTATTGGATATCTGCATGCCTTTTATGGATGGCTTTTCTTTATGCGAAGAACTTAAAAAAGATAAGATATTGAAAGATATTCCCATTATTTTTTTAAGTGCTTTATCAGACTTATCAGATAAAATACGTGCCTTTGATATGGGCGGGGTTGACTATATTACAAAACCATTCAGTGAAAAAGAAGTGATTGTCCGCATAAAAACACATCTTCAACTCAGAGATTATCAATTACATTTGGAAGATACTGTCAAAGAAAGAACCAAAAAACTATCTGAGGCTTATAAACGATTAAAAATTTGGGATGAGACCAAAAGAATGTGGATGAATATGCTGGCGCATGAAATTCGTACGCCACTGAATGGTCTTTTTGGTGCAGCGCAATTGCTTCTGGCAAAAGCAACTGAAAATGATGCCATCGCAAAAAAACTCATTTTTAATTCAATGGATCGCATCAATAAATTAATTGATGATGCCATGATCATGGTGCAGATCCAGGTGAACACATCTATCTTTTTTTCAAAATTGATTGATGTTAATTTTCAAGGATGTATTCGTGAAATACTTTCAAATATTAATAAAACAGATATCCCCATTGAATTTTGTCAAAATAAAAATCTCTCTTTGAGTGCGCATACTGATTATAATTTGTTCTATCGTGCAATAAAAGAATTAATAATTACCGCAACAAAATGCCTTCTTCCCGGAAATAAACTTCTCATTGAGATCGATAAAAAGGATGGATTTCAATGGATTCTATTAAATGGTATCGGTAATATTCTGAATGATAAAGATCTTGATACGTTTTTTATGCCATTTGGTCAGCAGACGTTGTACAAAGAAGAGGCTGATTTTGGTCTGGGTCCGGCATTGGCAAAAAGTATTATTACAATATTTAAGGGAAAGGTATCGGTGAGAAATGTAAAGAAACAAAGTCGGTTTGTTATTGAAGTTTGCTTTCCTGTTTAATCCATTAAGGAATGCTCGAAAAATAAATTCCTCATTTACTTATGTGCCAAGAACGTGTAGGGGCGAACCTT